>Ga0209487_1001151_pt1 | contig 22788 bp, 25 predicted proteins | sample Poulit2012_FD_187524 | JGI IMG/M metagenome (GOLD analysis project Ga0209487, IMG submission 187524) | Agricultural soil microbial communities from Georgia to study Nitrogen management - Poultry litter 2012 (SPAdes) (version 2) | ecosystem: Environmental > Terrestrial > Soil > Agricultural land...
TCGTCGCCGGGGACGCCGCGACGGCGCTGCCCGAGCTCGACGGGACAGTCGACGTCGTCGTCTCCAACCCGCCGTACGTGCCGCCGGACGCGGTCCCGCGGGACCCCGAGGTCCGCGACCACGACCCGGACCTCGCCCTCTACGGCGGCGGTACCGACGGGCTGGAGGTACCGCGCGCCGTCCTGCGTACCGCGGCCCGCCTCCTGCGCCCGGGGGGCACCGTCGTCATGGAGCATGCCGAGGTCCAGGCGGTCGCCGCACGGCAGGCCGCGGCCGACACCGGCGCCTTCACCGACGTGCGGACGGTGAGAGATCTCACCGGTCGGGATCGGATGGTGGTTGCCACGCGCTCCGGCGGCTGAGCACCCGGGCGGCCGTCCAGCCGAGGCACACACCGACGACGTCCGCGACGGCGTCCCACGGGTCACCGGACCGGCCCGTGAGCAGGAGGTGCTGGCCCACCTCGCTGAGCACCGCGTGGGCCAGCGCGAGCGGGACCACCCACCGTGCCGAGAAGCCGGCCCACAGCGCGGCGAGGACGAGCAGCCCGAAGACGACGGCGTGGCCCACCTTGTCCGCCCCCGGGACACCGGCCGGCCCGGGGGTCGGGAGGCTGGGGGAGTACAGCACGACGAGGTGGACGACGAGGACGACGGCGAGCAGCAGCCGCCGGTAGTAGAGGCTCATCGTCGGCCAGGATGTCACTGCCGCGCTGGACAGCGTGAAAGGATCGCGGGCGTGAGCGTGTACGACTGCACCACCCCCGACACCCGCGAGGAGGGCGTCACGGCCGCCGCCGCTGCCCTGTCCCGCGGCAAGCTCGTCGTCCTGCCGACGGACACCGTCTACGGCATCGGCGCGGCGGCCTTCGACCCCCAGGCGGTCACCGCGCTGCTGGCGGCCAAGGGCCGCGGACGGCAGAGCCCGCCACCGGTCCTCGTGCCGGCCGCCGCGACCCTCGCCGGCCTGGCCAGCGACGTGCCGGCGGCCGTCAACCAGCTCGTCGAGGCGTTCTGGCCCGGGCCGCTGACGATCATCTGCCGCGCCCAGCCCACCCTGGCCTGGGACCTCGGCGACACCGGGGGCACCGTCGCGCTGCGGATGCCCGACGACGAGATCGCTCTCGCCCTGCTCACCCGCACCGGCCCGCTGGCCGTCTCCAGCGCCAACCGCCACGGCGAGCCCGCCGCCACCACCGTCGAGGAGGCGGTCTCCGCCCTCGGCGAGCAGGTGGAGGTCTTCCTCGACGGCGGCACATCGCCCGGGGGAGTGGCCTCGACGATCGTCGACGCGACCGGCCCGGTGCTGCGCGTCGTGCGGGCCGGCGCGCTGAGCCGCGAGGAGCTGGCCGCCGTCGTGCCCGACATCGGGGACGGTGCCGATAGTCGGTGAGGGTCTACCTGCTCGTGATGCTCGTCGCGGCCGTCGTGACGTTCATCGCCACGCCCGTCGCGCTGCTGCTCGCCCGGCTGACCAACGCGCTCACGCCGGTGCGCGCGCGCGACGTGCACACCACCCCGACCCCGCGGCTCGGCGGCCTGGCGATGCTCGCCGGGTTCGCCGTCGCCCTGCTCCTCGCCTCCCGGGTGCCCTTCCTCGAGGGCGTCTTCGCCGGCGCGCAGCCGTGGGCGATCCTCGGGGGCGCGGCCCTCGTCTGCCTCCTGGGCGTCGCCGACGACATCTGGGACCTGGACTGGATGACGAAGCTCGCCGGGCAGGTCCTGGCCGCCGGGCTCATCGCCTGGCAGGGCGTCCAGCTCATCACCTTCCCGGTCTTCGGCCTGACCATCGGCTCGGCCCGGCTCTCGCTCGTCGCGACCGTGCTCGTCGTCGTCGTCGCGATCAACGCGGTGAACTTCGTCGACGGCCTCGACGGCCTGGCCGCCGGGATGATCGGGATCGGCGGACTGGCCTTCTTCGGCTACACCTATTTGCTCACGCGCAGCGCGACGCCGGGGGACTACTCCAACCTCGCCACGGTGGTGATCGCCGCCGTCGTCGGCACCTGCATCGGCTTCCTGCCGCACAACTTCCATCCGGCGCGCATCTTCATGGGCGACTCGGGCTCCATGTTCCTCGGCCTCACCGTCGCCGCCGCCGCAATCACCGTCACCGGCCAGATCGACCCGGCGGTGTTCTCCGAGGGCCAGGTGCTGCCGGCCTTCGTCCCCATCCTCGTGCCGATCCTGCTGCCGGTCGCGGTGCTCCTCCTGCCGCTGCTGGACATGACGCTGGCCGTGCTGCGCCGGCTGAAGGCCGGGCAGTCACCGTTCAAGCCCGACCGCATGCACCTGCACCACCGGCTGCTGGCCTGGGGCCACAGCCACCGCCGTGCCGTCCTGGTCATGTACCTGTGGACCGCCGTCATCTCGTTCAGCGCCGCGGCGCTCGTCGTCTTCGACACGGGCGTCGTGCTCGCCGTCGCCGGCGTGAGCGTCGTCGTCGCCCTGCTCGTCACCGTCGGCAAGCTGCCCGGCCTGCGCCGACCCCGCCACGCGAAGGAGACCGCATGACCACCCCCTCGTCCCCCCTGCGGACCATGTTCAGCACCGTGCTGCGCCGGATGGCGGTGCTCCTCGCCGTCCTCGGCGTGGGCGGCAGCATCGTCGGCTACCTCGCCGTGGGCACGCCCGGCCTGTGGGGAGCGCTGCTGGGCACCGGCATGGTGGCCTTCTTCGCGCTCACGACGGCGGTGGTCATGCTCGTGACGGCCGACCGCCCGCTGCACCTGGCGAGCGCGGCACTCGTGGGCAGCTGGCTGGTCAAGGTCGTCGTCGTCTTCGTCGTCCTGCTCATCGTGCGCGACCAGGACTTCTACGACCCCGTGGTGTTCTTCGTCACGCTGACGCTGGCGATCCTCGGCTCCGTCGCGATCGAGATGTCGGCCGCGCTCAAGGCCCGGGTGCCCCACGTGGACCCGAGCGCCGGGCGCGACGGAGAGGCCCCGCGCAGCTGACGGCGCACCTCGCGCCGCACGCGGGGCTGCAGGTGGCGCCGCACGCGCGGCCGCAGGCCTTGCCCGCTCCGCGCCTCCGCCCGCCCACTCCGTGCCCCGACCCGCACTCCGCGCCTCCACCGGCACTCCGCGGGCGGCGCACCGACCGCGAGGTGCATCCGGAGGAGCGGAGTGGGAGCGGGGCCGCCGGGCAGCGGGCGCTGGGCGGGGACCGGTGGTCTGGGCAGTGGCGCGGATACGTTAGGCTTGACTGCGATCCTGACACTGCGGTCCACCCGCAACCACGACCAACTTCTGGGGGTTCGTCCTGTCTGCCGCCGCGATCCTCCTCTCCGCCGGAACCATCACCGCCGCGGGCGAGGGAGAGGGCTTCCACGCCCCCACGCTGGAGGGGGAGTTCTTCCCCGGCCCGTTGCTCTTCGATGGCACGCCCTTCGAGTTCAACCGGATCATGCTGGTTCGGGTCGTCGCCACGATCCTGCTCGTCACGGTCTTCTGGCTGGCGGCGCGCCGCGCGAAGCTGGTGCCGGGCCGTTTCCAGGGCACCGCTGAGCTCGCGCTCGACTTCGTGCGGGTGAACATCGCCGAGGAGGTGCTGGGCAAGGTCAGTGGCCGCCGTGCCACCCCGCTGCTCACCGTCATCTTCTTCGGTGTCTTCGCCATGAACATCACCGGTGTCATCCCGTTCCTCAACATCGCCGGGTCCTCCGTGATCGGCGTGCCGCTGCTTTTCGCGGTGATCGCCTACATCGGCTTCATCGTCGCCGGCGTGCGGGCCCAGGGCGGGGGCGGGTTCCTCAAGTCCTCGCTCTTCCCGCCGGGTGTTCCCAAGCCGCTGTACGTGATCCTCACGCCGATCGAGTTCCTCTCGACCTTCATCCTGCGGCCGGTCACGCTCACCATCCGTCTGCTGGCCAACATGCTCGTCGGGCACCTGCTCCTCGTGCTGTGCTTCGCCGCGACCCACTACCTCTTCTTCCAGGCCGCCGGCGCCATCAAGGCGATCGGCGCGGTGACGCTCGCAGCGGGCTTCGCCTTCACGCTCTTCGAGATCTTCATCGCGGCCCTCCAGGCGTTTATTTTCGCCCTGCTCACCGCGGTGTACATCCAGCTCTCCGAGGAAGCGCACTGACCTGACCCGGTTCGGTCACCCGACGTGACGGAACCACCACCCCCAAAGACGTGCCGGGCGCAGGCCCGGTACCACAACGGAAGGAAATCCCTGTGGAACTGACCGGCGACATTGCCACCATCGGATACGGCCTCGCGACCATCGGCCCCGGCATCGGCCTGGGCCTGCTCGTCGCCAAGACCCAGGAGGCGACCGCTCGCCAGCCTGAGGTGGCTGCCCCGCTGCGCGTCAACATGTTCATCGGTGCGGCGCTGGTCGAGGCGCTCGGCCTCATCGGTTTCGCCGCGGGCTTCGTGTTCTGATGACTCCCACGGTCCTGGTGCAGGCGGCGGAGGGAGGGCCGAACCCTCTCATCCCGCCGTTCTACGACATCTTCTGGTCAGCGGTCTGTATCGCGATCATCGCGTTCTTCTTCGTCAAGAAGATCCTGCCGACCTTCCGTCGGATCCTGGACGAGCGCACCGAGAAGATCGAGGGTGGGCTCCAGGCCGGCGAGCGGGCTCGGGCCGAGGCGGAGGAGCTCCGCGCCGGCATCGAGCGCGAGCTCACCGAGGCGCGGGTCGAGGCGGCCCGCGTCCGTGAGCAGGCTCAGGAGGACGCCAAGGTGATCGCCTCCGACGTCCGGGCCAAGGCTCAGGCCGAGGCGGAGCGGATCCTCGAGAGCGCCCAGCGCCACATCGAGGCCGAGCGCCAGCAGGCCGCCGCGACCCTGCGCGCGGACATCGGCGCGCTGGCCACCACCCTGGCCGAGCGGATCGTCGGGGAGTCCCTGGCGGACGAGCAGCGCCGCCAGCGCGTCATCGACCGCTTCCTCGACGAGCTCGAGGCGCAGTCCGACCAGGTCCCCGGTGGGCAGAGGGTCGGCGGAGCGACGGAGGCGTGATGCAAGCGAGCAGCCAGGCCGCACTGTCCGCGGCGAGCGAGCGGTGGGAGGTCGTCCTCCGCGAGGTGGGCGAGCGCGGGCGTGAGCTCGGCTCCCAGCTCTTCGAGGTCGCCGACACCCTGGGGCGCTCCGGATCGCTGCGGCGGGCCCTGACCGACCCGGGGCGCCGGGAGGACGCCAAGGCGAACCTCGCCCAGTCGCTCTTCGGCGGACGCGCGGCCCCGGAGGTCGTCGACCTGCTCGCGGGCATGGTCCGCTCCCGCTGGTCGGCGGAGGAGGACCTGGCCGAGGCGGTCGAGGAGCTCGGCATCGTCTCGGTGCTGGCCGCCGCGCAGTCGCGCGACGCGCTGCTCCAGGTCGAGGAGGAGCTCTTCCGCACCGAGCGGCTGCTCGCCTCGGACCGCGAGCTGCGCTCGGTCCTGGCCAACCGGGACGTCGACCCCGCACGGCGGGCCCAGCTGCTCGACTCCCTGCTCAGCGGGCACGCGAGCGAGGAGACCCGGGTCCTGGTCCGGCGACTGGTCGCCGTGCCGCGGGCCGCTTCCCTCAGCGCGGCCCTGCGAGGCGTCGGTGAGCTGGCGGCCGCGCGGCGTGACCGCCTGGTCGCCAACGTCACCGCGGCCTCGCCGCTCACCCAGGCGCAGGAGGCTCGCCTCGCCGAGATCCTCCAGCGCAGCCACGGCCGACCGGTCCAGGTCAACGTGGCCGTCGACCCCGAGATCCTCGGGGGACTGCGCATCCAGATGGGCGCGGAGGTCATCGACGGAACCATGCTCACCCGCCTGAACGACGCCCGACGCCGGTTCACCGGCTGACCCCGAACCCCCACAGACGAACTGCGACCCACCGGTCGCCAAGGAGAAGGAACTGCAATGGCCGAGCTGACGATCAAGCCCGAGGAGATCAGGGCGGCGCTGGACAGCTTCGTCGACTCCTACCAGCCGACCGAAGCGGTCGGGGAAGAGGTCGGTCGCGTGACCGTCGCCGGCGACGGCATCGCACGCGTCGAGGGCCTCCCCGGCACGATGGCGAACGAGCTGCTGCGCTTCGAGGACGGCACGCTGGGCCTTGCGCTCAACCTCGACGTCCGCGACATCGGCGTCATCGTCCTCGGTGAGTTCACCAACATCGAGGAGGGCCAGACGGTCCACCGCACCGGCGAGGTGCTCTCCACCCCCGTGGGCGACAACTTCCTGGGCCGCGTGGTGGACCCGACCGGCAAGCCGATCGACGGCCTCGGCCCGATCGAGGACGAGGGCACCCGCGCCCTGGAGCTGCAGGCTCCCGGCGTCATGATGCGCAAGAGCGTGCACGAGCCGCTGCAGACCGGTATCAAGGCGATCGACTCGATGATCCCGGTGGGCCGTGGCCAGCGCCAGCTCATCATCGGTGACCGCGGCACCGGCAAGACGGCCCTCGCCGTCGACACCATCCTCAACCAGAAGGCCAACTGGGACAGCGGGGACCCGACCAAGCAGGTCCGCTGCATCTACGTCGCTGTCGGCCAGAAGGGCTCGACCATCGCCTCGGTGCGTGGCCGCCTGGAGGCCGCCGGCGCGCTGGAGTACACGACCATCGTCGCGGCTCCCGCCTCCGACCCGGCCGGCTTCAAGTACATCGCCCCCTACACCGGCTCGGCCATCGGCCAGCACTGGATGTACCAGGGCAAGCACGTCCTCATCGTCTTCGACGACCTGTCCAAGCAGGCCGAGGCCTACCGTGCCGTGTCGCTGCTGCTGCGCCGCCCGCCGGGCCGTGAGGCCTACCCCGGTGACGTGTTCTACCTGCACTCCCGGCTGCTGGAGCGCTGCGCGAAGCTGTCCGACGAGCTCGGCGCGGGCTCGATGACCGGACTGCCGATCATCGAGACCAAGGCGAACGACGTCTCGGCCTACATCCCGACCAACGTCATCTCGATCACCGACGGACAGATCTTCCTCCAGTCCGACCTGTTCAACGCCAACCAGCGCCCCGCCGTCGACGTCGGTATCTCCGTCTCGCGCGTCGGTGGTGACGCCCAGGTGAAGGCGATGAAGAAGGTCTCCGGAACCCTGAAGATCACCCTCGCCCAGTACCGGGCGATGGCGGCCTTCGCGATGTTCGCCTCGGACCTCGACCCCACCACCCGGGCGCAGCTCACCCGCGGTGAGAAGCTCATGGAGCTCCTCAAGCAGCCGCAGTACTCGCCCTACCCGGTCGAGGACCAGATCGCCTCGATCTGGGCCGGCACCAACGGCTACCTCGACGACGTCGAGACCAGCGAGGTCTCCCGCTTCGAGCAGGAGATGCTGGACCACCTGCGGCGCAACACCGAGGTGCTCCAGACGCTCGCCTCCACGGGCAAGCTCGAGGACGAGACCGAGCAGGCGCTGCGCGCCGGGGTCGAGGAGTTCCGCAAGGGCTTCCTCTCCGGTGACAAGCCGCTGTCGTCCGAGCCCGAGGCTCCCGAGGAGCCGGTCGTGGACAGCGACCAGGAGCAGATCGTCGCCGAGAAGCGGGGCTGAGTATGGGGGCCCAGCAGCGCGTCTACAAGCAGCGGATCCGCTCCACGCAGACGCTGAAGAAGATGTTCCGCGCCATGGAGCTCATCGCCGCGTCCCGTATCGGCCGCGCGCGGGACCAGGCCACCAAGGCGAGCCCGTACGCCATCGCCCTCACCCGGGCGACGTCGGCGGTCGCCGCGCACGCGGACACGGGGCACCCGCTGCTCCAGGAACGGACCGACACCAACCGCGTGGCCGTCGTCGTGATGACCGCGGACCGCGGGATGGCCGGCGCGTACACCGCCAGCGTGCTGCGGGCCGCCGAGCAGCTCACCGAGCGGCTGGAGTCCGAGGGCAAGGAGATCGACCTCTACGTCGTCGGGCGCCGCGGGATCGGCTACTACAGCTTCCGTGAGCGCCGCGTCGTGAAGAGCTGGGAGGGGCAGTCGGACAAGCCCGACGCCGGCCTGGCCCGGGAGATCGCCAAGGTCGCCGTCGACGCCTTCCTCGCCCCGGCGGACGAGGGCGGCATCAGCGAGCTGCACGTGGTCTTCACGAAGTTCGTCTCCATGGTCAAGCAGGAGCCCTTCGTGCGGCGGATGCTGCCGCTGGAGATCGTCGAGGGCGTGGCGCAGCCCGGCGGCAAGCCGCTGCCCCTCTACGAGTTCGAGCCCTCCGCCAACGCCGTGCTCGACCAGCTGCTTCCGCTGTACATCCGCAGCCGCATCTACAACGCCCTCCTGCAGGCGGCCGCCTCCGAGCTGGCCAGCCGGCAGCGGGCGATGCACACCGCCGTCGAGAACGCCGAAGAGCTCATCGGGACCTACACCCGGCTGGCGAACACGGCGCGACAGGCCGAGATCACCCAGGAGCTCACCGAGATCGTCTCGGGAGCCGACGCACTGGCGGCGAGCTGACCGTGCGTTCCCAGACCAGTGCCGGCACAGTGAAGGAAAGCTGACATGACTGCCACGACGACCGACTCCCGTACCGAGCAGGCGACCCCCGGCGTGGGCCGGATCGCCCGCGTCACGGGCCCGACGATCGACGTCGAGTTCGCGCCCGACGAGATCCCCGCGATCTACAACGCGCTGGTCGCCTCGGTGGACAAGGCCACCATCGGCCAGGGCGAGGGCATCGCCGAGATGACCTTCGAGGTCAACCAGCACCTCGGGGACAACCTCGTGCGTGCGGTTGCGCTCAAGCCGACCGACGGCCTGGTCCGCGGCATGGAGGTGCGCGACACCGGCGGCCCGATCACCGTGCCCGTCGGCGACGTCACCAAGGGCCACGTCTTCTCGGTGACCGGTGAGGTGCTCAACCTCCAGGAGGGCGAGAAGCTCGAGATCACCGAGCGCTGGCCCATCCACCGCAAGCCCCCGCGCTTCGACGAGCTCGAGGCCAAGACCACGATGTTCGAGACGGGCATCAAGGTCATCGACCTGCTCACCCCGTACGTGCAGGGTGGCAAGATCGGCCTCTTCGGTGGTGCGGGCGTCGGCAAGACGGTCCTCATCCAGGAGATGATCCAGCGCGTGGCGCAGGACCACGGCGGTGTGTCCGTGTTCGCCGGCGTCGGTGAGCGCACCCGTGAGGGCAACGACCTCATCGTCGAGATGGAGGAGGCCGGCGTCTTCGACAAGACCGCCCTGGTCTTCGGCCAGATGGACGAGCCGCCGGGCACCCGTCTGCGGGTGGCCCTGTCCGCGCTGACGATGGCCGAGTACTTCCGCGACGTGCAGAAGCAGGAGGTGCTGCTCTTCATCGACAACATCTTCCGCTTCACCCAGGCCGGCTCGGAGGTCTCCACGCTGCTGGGCCGCATGCCGTCCGCGGTGGGCTACCAGCCGAACCTCGCCGACGAGATGGGCATCCTCCAGGAGCGCATCACCTCGACCCGCGGCCACTCGATCACCTCGCTGCAGGCGATCTACGTGCCCGCCGACGACTACACCGACCCGGCGCCCGCGACCACCTTCGCGCACCTGGACGCCACCACCGAGCTGTCGCGTGACATCGCCTCGCGCGGTCTGTACCCGGCCGTGGACCCGCTGGCCTCCACCTCCCGCATCCTCGACCCGCAGTTCGTGGGCCAGGAGCACTACGACGTCGCCACCCGCGTGAAGTCGATCCTGCAGAAGAACAAGGAGCTGCAGGACATCATCGCGATCCTCGGTGTCGACGAGCTGTCCGAGGAGGACAAGGTCACCGTCGCCCGGGCGCGGCGCATCGAGCAGTTCCTCTCGCAGAACACCTACACCGCGGTGAAGTTCACCGGTGTGGAGGGCTCCACCGTGCCGGTCGCCGAGACCGTCGAGGCCTTCCGCCGGATCGCCGACGGCGAGTACGACCAGATCCCGGAGCAGGCGTTCTTCAACATCGGTGGCATCGAGGACCTCGAGCGCAACTGGGCGAAGATCCAGAAGGAGTCCTGACGCGTGGCGCTGACGGTGCAGATCGTGGGTCCGGACCGGACCCTGTGGAGCGGTGAGGTCAGCGCGGTGAGCGTGCCGGCCGCCGAGGGCGCGCTGGGCATCCGTCCCGGCCGCCAGCCGGTCCTCGCCGTGCTGCGACCGGGCAAGGTCGTGCTCACGCAGTCGGGGGGCGCCACCGAGTCGGTCGACATCCACGGCGGGTTCGTGTCGGTCGACGACGACGACGTGATGATCGTCGTCGACGAGCAGGACGAGCGGCGCGCGGACTACGCAGAAGCCGCCGTCGACTCCTAGGGGCCGGGCGCTGTGGGCTGGACGTGGGTGCTGTGGCTCCTCGTCCTGCTCGCCGTGCTCGCGCTCCTCGCCGGCATCTGGCTGCTGGTCCGGGTGCGCGGGCTGAGCAGGGTGGTCGGCTCCTTCGACTGCGCCTGGCGCGCCCCGGACTCTCCGGAATGGGTCAGCGGGGTCGCGGTGTACGGCGTCGACCGCATCGACTGGTACCGCATCGTCTCGCTGCGCCCCGGTCCGGCGGCACGCTGGCGGCGCAGCGAGCTCGTCGTCGAGCCGTCCCGGCGGGTGCTGCCCGGCAGCGCCTGGGGCGCGGTGGAGGTCGAGTGCCACCTCGGTGACGAGGCCTTCCACCTCGCCCTGGAGAGCGACGCCCTGGCGGGCCTGACGAGCTGGCTGGAGTCCAGCCCCCCGATGGACCGCGGCGCCGCCTAGCCCCTGTGGTCCCCTCGTCCCCCTCGCGTCGACAGTACAGTTCTTGACCGACGCGGCCTCCGGAGGTTTTGTCTCGTGCGTACCGTCATTGCGCGCTGCTCGGTGGACTACACCGGGCGCCTGGACGCGCACCTGCCCCTCGCCACCCGGCTGCTCATGGTCAAGGCGGACGGGTCGGTGCTCGTCCACTCCGACGGCGGCTCCTACAAGCCGCTCAACTGGATGAGCCCGCCGTGCCGGCTGGAGATCGGCGAACCCGACGCCGAGGACGAAGCCTCCGGTGTCCAGCAGGTGTGGACCGTGCAGAACCTCAAGAGCGACGACCGGCTCGTCGTGCGGATCCACGACGTCGTCCACGACGTCTCGCACGACCTCGGGGTCGACCCGGGGCTGGTCAAGGACGGCGTCGAGGCACACCTGCAGGAGCTGCTCGCCGAGCAGATCGACCTGCTGGGACCGGGGCACCGGCTGGTGCGCCGGGAGTACCCGACGGCGATCGGGCCGGTGGACATCCTCGCCCGCGACCCGCAGGAGCGGACGGTCGCCGTCGAGATCAAGCGGCGCGGGGAGATCGACGGCGTCGAGCAGCTCACCCGCTACCTGGAGCTGCTCAACCGCGACCCGCTGCTCACTCCCGTCCGGGGTGTCTTCGCGGCCCAGGAGATCAAGCCGCAGGCCCGCGTGCTGGCCGAGGACCGCGGCATCCGTTGCCTCGTGCTGGACTACAACGCCATGCGCGGCCTCGACGATCCGGATTCCCGCCTCTTCTGAGCCGGTGGCAATGGCCCCCGGGGCGTGAAAGGTCCGTCAGTCCAGCACTGACGAAGTGTGCACGATCCTGGCGGCCACACAGTTGCGCCCGAAGCGTGAAGCCTCTGTCAGGTGATTGCTGACGGAGTCCTCACGTTGGGCTGGGGCGCCAGGCGCTGATCGCGGCGGGGTGTGGGCACAATGGGGACCATGACCCCACCCACCCGTGTGCTGCGTGGACGCGTCGTCACCCCCTCCGCCGTCGTCGACGACGGCGCCGTGGCCTGGGAGGGCGAGCGGATCACCTGGGTGGGACCGGCCGACGACGCCCCCGATGCGTTGCGCGACGCCGTTACCGCAGCTGTCCCGGTGGACGGCTACGTGCTGCCCGGGCTGGTCGACCTCCACTGCCACGGCGGGGGAGGGGCCAGCTTCCCCGACGCCGCGGACCCCGCCACCGCCCGCATCGCGGTCCACGAGCACCTGCGCCACGGCACCACCTCGCTGGTCGCCTCGCTCGTCACCGCCCCACCGGACGTGCTGCGCGCCCGCACCACGCTCCTCGCCGGCCTCGCCGAGGACGGCGAGATCGCCGGCATCCACTTCGAGGGCCCGTTCATCTCCGCCGAGCGCTGCGGCGCCCAGAACCCCGCCGCGATCCAGCAGCCGGACGCCGGCCTCACGCGCGAGCTCCTCGACCTCAGCCGCGGCCACGCGGTGACGATGACCATCGCCCCGGAGGCCCCCGGCGTCACCGGCGCGGACGGGGTGAGCCGCACGCTCGTCGCGGGCGGCGCGCTCCCGTCCTTCGGGCACACCGTCGCCAGCGCCGAGCAGGCGCGGACCGCCGTCGTCGAGGCGGGGGAGCAGCTGGCCTCCGCGCCCGCCGCGCGCTCGGCGCGCCCCATCGTCACCCACCTGTGCAACGGCATGAACCCCATGCACCACCGCGAGCCCGGGCCCATCCCGGAGTTCCTCGCCGCCGCCCGCGACGGGCGCCTCGCGCTGGAGCTCATCGCCGACGGCACCCACCTCGACCCCTCCTTCGTGCGGAGCGTCTTCGAGATCGTCGGGCGGGAGAACGTCCTCCTCGTCACCGACGCCATGGCCGCCGCCGGCATGCCCGACGGCGACTACCAGCTCGGCGCTCTGGCCGTCACCGTCGCGGGCGGCGTGGCCCGGCTGACGGACGGCGACTCGATCGCCGGTGGGACCGCGCACCTCCTCGACGTCGTCCGCACGACGGTCGGGGGTGGCGTCGCGCTCATCGACGCCGTCTACGCCGCTGCCACCGGCCCCGCCCTCGTCCTCGGCGACGACGGCGTCGGTGCGCTCGAGGCGGGCAGGAGGGCCGACGTCGTCGTCACGGACGGTGACCTGCGACCGGTCGAGGTCGTGAAGAACGGGGTGAGTGTGTGATGTGGCAGGACTTCCGCTGGGGCGCGGCCACGGCCGCCTACCAGATCGAGGGCGCGGCCCGGGAGGACGGGCGGGGCCCGTCGATCTGGGACACCTTCTCCCACACGCCGGGGCGGGTGCGCGGTGGTGACACGGGTGACGTCGCCACCGACCACTACCACCGCTGGCGCGAGGACGTGGAGCTGCTCTCCGCCCTCGGCGCGCAGACCTACCGCCTGTCGATCTCCTGGTCGCGGGTGCAGCCGGGCGGCAGCGGGCCGCTCAACCCGAAGGGCGTGGCCTTCTACCGCGAGCTCCTCGACGCGCTGCGCTCCCGCGGGATCGCGCCGATCGTCACGCTGTACCACTGGGACCTGCCCCAGGAGCTGGAGGACGCCGGCGGCTGGCCGGTCCGCGAGACCGCCTACGCCTTCGCCGAGTACGCCCGGCTGATGGCGCGTGAGCTGGGCGAGCGCGTCGCGCTGTGGACCACCCTCAACGAGCCGTGGTGCACCGCCTTCCTCGGCTACGCCTCCGGCGTGCACGCGCCCGGCCGCACCGAGCCGGCGGCGGCGCTCGCAGCCGCGCACCACCTCAACCTCGCCCACGGCCTGGCCACGGAGGCGATCCGGGCCGAGCTCGGCGAGGACACGCCGGTGTCGATCGCGCTCAACCTCCACGTCACCCACCCCGCCGACCCGGAGTCCGCCGCGGACCTGGAGGCCGTCGCCCGCATCGACGCCGTCGGCAACCACGTCTTCCTCGGCCCGGTCATGGACGGCAGCTACCCCGCGCGGCTGCTGCGGGACACCGCGCACCTCACCGACTGGTCCTTCGTCCGGCCCGGCGACCTCGTCACCGCGCGCCAGCGGGTGGACGTGCTGGGCGTGAACTACTACTCCACCCAGCTCGTGCGCCGCCACGACGGCGAGGGACCGGCGCCGCGCGCGGACGGGCACGGCGCCTCGGCCGCCTCGCCCTGGGTGGGGGCCGACGACGTCGAGCTCCTCCCCGTCCCGCCGCCGCACACGGCGATGGGCTGGAACATCCGGCCCGACGCGCTGGAGGAGCTGCTGCTCGCGCTGGACAACGCCTACCCCGACCAGCCGCTCATGGTCACCGAGAACGGCGCGGCCTTCGACGACGAGCTCAGCGCGGACGGCCGCGTGCACGACACCGCCCGCGTCGCCTACCTCCACTCCCACATCGCCGCCGTCCTGCGCGCCCGCGAGGCGGGGGTGGACCTGCGCGGGTACACGGCGTGGTCGCTGCTGGACAACTTCGAGTGGTCCTACGGCTACGCCAAGCGCTTCGGCATCGTGCACGTGGACTACGAGACGCTGCAGCGCACTCCGAAGGACTCCGCGCTGTGGTACCGGGAGCTCATCCGGACCGGCCGGCTGCCCACGGTGGAGGAGGCGGCCGCCCTGCCGCCGCTCGACGCCGACGACGCAGACGACGCGGGGCGTGACGCCTCCCCGGCGGCGCCCTGATGGCCCGCGCCCGCCGGGGACGCAAGCGGCCCTACGGCGACCCGCACGTCCCGCTCGACCCCGACCGCATCGGCTCGGTCCCGCGCTCCGAGCGCGGCCCGGGCGGGGAGACCTACACGGTGCGAAGCGTGCGGGGAGGGGAGAAGTCCTACCGCTGCCCGGGCTGCAACCAGCTCATCGTGCCCGGCACCGCGCACATCGTCGCGTGGCCGACCGAACCGATCCTCGGTGCCGGCCTGGAGGAGCGCCGCCACTGGCACACCGCCTGCTGGCGCCGCGCCTGACGCCCCGGTACCTCCGCGCCGACAGCGGACCTGTCCCGGAGCCGCATGTCGCCGAGGGGGCGGGTGCCCACAGGTCGCCTGACCGTGACCAGTGATGTCAGTGGCGTGCCGCACAATGGGGCCCATGTCCGGACTCCCCACGCTGCGGGACTGGCTCGCCACCCTCGACGAGACCGAGATCGACGAGCTGCGCTCCGCCCACCCCGGGCTGGAGCCTCACCGCGGCACGCTCGACCTCGACTCGCTCGCGGCCCAGCTGGCGCACCCGGCCACGATGCTGACGGCGCTCAACACGTCTCCACGACCGCTGCTCCAGGTGGTCGAGACGACGGCGGCGCTCGGGCACAGCGCCACCGCCCAGCGGCTGTGCGAGCTCCTCGACGACGGGGACGGGGACGTCGAGCGTCACGTCCGGGACGTGTCCGGCTGGCTCGACCACGCCTGCGCGCGTGGCCTGCTGTGGCGCGACGGTGCGCGGCTACGCGTCAATCCCGGCATCCACGACGTCGTCGTCGTGCCCCTCGGTCTGGGCCGGCCGATGGAGCAGGTCCTTGCCGAGGAGACCGTCGACACGATCCGGACCATGGCCGGCGCGCTCGGTCTGCCCACCGCCGGGCGCAAGGCTGAGCTCATCGCGCGGGTGAGCAGTGCCGTGGCCGATCCGGTCGCCGTGCGGCAGCGGATGGCCGCCGCCCCCGAGGAGATCCTCACCACCGTGACCACCACCGTGACGCGAGCGCTGCGCCGAGCCCGTCCACTCGCTGCGGCAACGCCCGCGGATGTCGAGGAGGACGCCGAGGACTACACCGACTGGGTGCGGGCCTACCGGGAGACGACAGCCCTTCGCTCGTGGCTCGCCTCGGTCGGGCTCACCCCGCCGACTCCCAGCTGGCGCCAGTACGCCGCCGTGGTGGAGATGCCCACCGAGGTCCTGCTCGCGCTGGCACCGCCCGGCTTCGTGCTGCCCTTCGCGCCTCGCCCGCCGCGTCCCCTCACCGGGCAGGCACCCGAGGAGCAGGTCGGGCGCTCGGCCGCGGCTGCCGCCTCGGACTTCCTCGCCACCGCGATGACGGTGCTGGAGGGCCTCGCCCGCCGGCCGCTGAGTGCGGTCAAGGCGGGAGGGATCGGTGCCCGGGAGCTGGCGCGGCACGGGAAGGCGGTGGGGGCGGAGGTCCCGGACGTGCGCCTTGCCCTGACCCTCGCCGGCGGGGCGGGCCTGCTCGGCGTGACCCCGGACGGCCGGCTCACCGTGGCGGACGGCTTCGACGACTGGCGGCGCCAACGCCCGGCCGAGCGGGCCGTGGACCTCATCACCGCCTGGCTGACGGAGGAGCTGCCGGCCACCCTCGACCGCGATGCCGACGGCAAGGCCGTGCCCGCCCTCGGCGGGGACGAGCGCTACTCGACCCTCCACCTCGGCCTGGAGCTGACCGGCCTGGTCGCGCAGCTGCCCGGTCAGGCGGTGATCGACGTCACCCAGCTCATGGAGGTGGTCGCGTGGTACCGCCCGCTCGCCCACACCCCTGCGGGAGCGGCGGAGTGCTGGTGGGCGGAAGCGCACCGTCTCGGGCTGCTCGCCGACGGCGCGATCACCTCGCTGGGCCAGGCGTTCATCACCGCAGACCGGGACCGCGCGGTCGCTGCGCTGGACGCGATGCTCCCCGAGGTGAGCGGGCACGCGCTGATCGGCTCCGACCAGACAGTTCTCGTCCCCGGCAGCCCGGACCCCGCCGTCGTCGACCTTCTCGACATCGTGGCCACCCGGGAGGCTCGTGGCGTCGCCAACACCTGGCGCATCACCCCCGAGTCGGTCCGCAGCGCGCTCGACGACGGGTACGTCGTCGAGGATCTCATCGCGGCTCTCGAGAAGGTCTCTCGCAAGGAGCTGCCGCAGGCGTTGAGGTACGTCATGCAGGACGTCGCGCGAAGGCACGGCCACCTGCGGGTGCGGTCCGGGGCCTGCGTCGTCCTCTCCGAGGACCAGGCGCTGCTGGCCGAGGTGGCGGCCACGCGCGGGCTGCGCACGCTGGAGCTGGAGCTGGTCGCCCCCACGGTGGCGCTGTCCAGCCAGCCGGCCGAGACGGTGCTGACCTCGCTGCGGTCGGCCGGTTACCTCCCCGTCATGTCCGACGGCGCAGCCCCGGCCGTCCGGCTGAGGAGGCCTCCCGGCCTCACCGGCACTGCGGCGGGCGGCGGCGGGGAGGAGCCCGGCTCACCCGAGTGACGCGAGCCCCCTACGTGCCTCGTCCTGCGCCGTTGCGCGCCGAGAGAAGTGCCGCGACGTATGTCCCTACGTGTGGCAATGGCGTCGCAGGACGAAGGGGTGGCGATCGACGATGAGGTGGTATCAGAGCGTTCCGGCATCCGGGACCCCCGGTGGCTGAGTCCGTCACCCAGGGAGCGGGCGGCTCCCCGCGGGCGGTGCGCACGGCACGACGATCGCGCAAGGAGAAGGTGCGCTACAACAGGCGCGAGGCCCTCGCCGGCCTGCTGTTCATCTCGCCGTGGATCGTCGGCTTCCTCGTCTTCACCGCCGGGGCGATGATCTGGAGCCTGTTCATCGCCTTCAGCGACTACAACCTCGCCACGGGCGAGATGCGGCCGGTCGGGACGACGAACTTCGAGAACCTCATCGAGGACCCCCGGGTGCGTACCTCGCTGGCCAACACGCTCTTCTACGCGGTCATGCTCGCGCCGCGACCATTGCCGAGAACGACGGCGTCTTCACCGGCCTGTTCACCGGCTCGCCGGAGGCGGACCAGGCGATCCGCGACGCGCACGTCGTGCCCTCCGGCAACGAGGGGATGGACCAGGTGATCCAGACCTACTACGACGTCGTCGAGTACGGCGTCTCCCACGGTGCCTCCCCGGTGGGCCAGGAGATCACCAACGAGCTCACCAACGCGGTCACCGCAGCCCTGCTCGGGGACAAGACCGCCGAGCAGGCGCTCACCGACGCGCAGGCGACCGTCATGCGCGCCTACGAGAACGTCACCGGCTGAGGCAACCGGATACGGAGGAGGGCCGGGCACTGCCCGCCCGGCCCTCCTCCGTGCCATCCTCGGACCATGAGCACCGGACCACTCGCGCTGCACCGGCACGGCCCGCAGACCGGCCTGCCCCTCGTCCTGCTCCACGGCTTCCCGCTGGACTCGCGGATGTGGGACGAGGTCGTCGCCCGCCTCGACGACGTCCCCGTCGTCACCGTCGACGCGCCCGGATTCGGCGGCTCACCGGCGCCCGACGACGTCGCCGCCGCCGTCTCCCGCTCACCCGAGCCGTCCCTGGAGACCTCCGCCGACGCCGTCGCGCTCACGCTGCGCGGTGCGGGCATCGAGCGGGCGGTCGTCGCCGGGCTGTCGATGGGCGGCTACGTCGTCCTCGCGCTCGCCGAGCGGCACCGCGGGCTGCTGGCCGCCGTCGGGCTCCTGGACACGAAGGCCGAGCCCGACCCGGAGGAGGCGCGGGAGAACCGGCTGCGCGTGGCCGAGGCGGCCGAGCGGACGGGCGCCGAGGCGGTCGCCGGCATGGCGGACACCGTGCTGGGGGAGACGACGCTCGGCGAGCGGCCCGAGGTCGTCACCCGGATGCGGGAGTGGCTGGGCCAGGCGCCTGCCGTCGGCATCGCCTGGGCCCAGCGCGCGATGGCCGCCCGGCCCGGCCGGCTCACCGCGCTGGAGGACCTGGAGGTGCCCGGCCTGGTGCTGCGCGGCGCCGAGGACGCGACGAGCACGCAGGACGCGGCGCAGACCATGGCCCGGGCACTCGGCGGCGGCGCGGAGCTCGTCGTCGTCCCCCGGGCCGGGCACATGACGGCCATCGAGGATCCCGACGCCGTCGCGGGCGCCCTCCGCCGGCTGCACGCCACCGTCGCCTGACCACTGCGTTGCCGAGGGACAGATGAGCGAGCGCGACTGGGCCGCGGAGCGGCGCGAGGCCGCCGCGACCCACGCCGAACGGCTGCGTCAGCGCCAGCAGGCGGAGCACGACCGTGCCGCCGCGCTGCTGCGCGCCTTCGTCGCCGTCGCCGTCGACCGTCTCCCGGCCGAGCGGCTGCGGGTGCTGGGCTACGGAGGGCGCGGCAGTGCACGTAGCGACGTCACCGGCTGGTACCTGCGCTCGGACCGGACGGCCGGCGTGAGCACCGAGGGGGAGTTCTACGTCCTCACCGCGCCGCTGAGCGCGCGCGAGCGGCTGCTCGGCGTCACGCTCCGGCCCAGCCCGCCGCCCATGGTGCTCGGCGCCGGCGGCAAGGACGGTGACTCCATCGACCTGCCCGACGCGCTGGAGCGGCTGCTGCCCGGGTGGAGCGAGGCGCCGGCGGGATAACTCTGCTGTCGCGAGTAGGGGGCGGGGCGGCGGGGCGGGACCGTCAGCGGCGGTCGCGGCGCGAGGGCGTGGGAGCGGCGTCCTCGTCCTCGGTGCGGCCGTGGGACAGGCGCAGCGCGCGGCCGCGGTCGATGTCCTCCTGGCGCTGCTTCTCCTTCTTCTCGGCCGCGGCGGTGTCGCGCGGCGGGAGCTGGATGTGCTCCTCGGCCTCGATCCCGCCCTGCAGCTGGCGGCCGCGCTCCATCTCGGCGTCGAACTCGGCGCCGAAGAGCAGCGCGAGGTTCATGATGTAGAGCCACAGCAGGAAGATGACGACGCCGGCCAGCGCGCCGTAGGTCTCGTTGTAGCTGCCGAAGTTCGCGACGTAGAAGCCGAGGCCGACGGTCGCCAGCGCCGCGATGACGATGGCGATGACGGCTCCGATGCTGATCCACTTGATCTTCGGCTGCTTGACGTTGGGCGCACCGTAGTAGAGCAGCGCGATGATGATGATGACGATGAGGAGCAGCACCGGCCACTTCGCGATGTTCCACACGGTCACCGCCGTCGAGCCGAGCCCGATGAGGTCGCCGACCGTCTGCGCCACCGGCCCGCTGACCACGAGGATGACCACGGCCAGCGCGACGAGCACCAGCAGCACGAGGGTGAGCAGGTAGGTCCACGGGCGCAGCTTCCACACCGGCCGCCCCTCGGGGATCTCGTAGATCTTGTTCATCGCCTTGGCGAAGGCGGTGACGTAGTTCGAGGCGGTCCACAGCGCGACGAGCAGACCGATGACCAGGCCGATGCCGGGAGCACCGACGTTGGTGATGTTCTCCACGATCGGGACGAGCTGGTTCGCCGTGTCCTCGGGCAGCGTGTCCTCGAGCATGGTGGTGATCTGGTCGGTGCCCTGCTGTCCCTGGCCCACGAGGGCGAGGATCGAGGCCAGCGCGATGAGCCCGGGGAAGATCGACAGGACCGCGTAGTACGTCAGGCCCGCCGCGAGCGTCGTGCAGTCGTCCCGCAGGAACTCGCGCAGGGTCTTGCGCAGCACGTAGGTCCACGACGGCTTGCGGACGTCGGTGGGGGAGTCGGGCTTCTGGGGGTGCTCGGCATCGGGGCGGTGGGTGTCGGTCATCAGTTGCTCCCTCGGGTCACGGCTTCTGTGCAGCGTGGGCCGCGTCCCGGACGTCCGCAACCGGGAGGCGCGAGATGGCTTAGCGTGAGGCTCATGGCCGGCCCTCTCCTCGTCCGCGCGGCACACGTCGGTGACGCCGACGCCATCGCCGACCTCCACGTGCGCGCCTGGCGCGAGACCTACGCCGCGGAGGTGCCCGAGCACGTCTACGAGCGGATGGAGCGGGAGGGCCCCGAACGCTGGCGCGAGCAGCTGGCCGACCCGGGCGGCTCGGCCACCTGGGTGGGCGTGGAGCGCGAGACCGGGGAGCCCGCCGGCGTCGCCGTCGCGGACGCGACCGGCCCGGGGGACGTGCGCCCGCTGCGCCTGTCGGTGCTCTACGTCCTGGCCCGCTGGTACGGGGAGGGCCTGGGGAGGGCGCTGCTGGAGCACGCCGTCGGGGACGCCCCCGCCTACCTGTGGGTCGCGGAGGGCAACGAGCGCGCCCAGCGCTTCTACGAGCGCAACGGCTTCCGCCTCGACGGCGCCCGGCAGGTCGAGGAGCAGTGGGGCGGCATCGCCGACCTGCGCATGGTCCGCTGACCCCGCCTGCTCCGTCCGGCCAGGGCTCAGGCGAAAAGGGCCATGCCGTAGACGACGAACACGGACAGGTGCACCGCGCCGTGCACCGCGGTCACCCGCGGTGAGCCGAAGGTGGTCACCGACAGCAGCAGGGTGGCCCCGAGCAGGAGCAGGTTGACCGGGCTCTCGCCGAGCACCACCGTCTGCCCGGTGAGCATCCCGATGACGAGCACCGAGGGGATGGTCAGCCCCACCGTGGACACCAGCGCGCCGTGGCACAGGTTGCTCACCCGCTGGATCTCGCCCTGCAGCGCGGCGCGGACCGAGGTGATGGACTCCGGCAGGAAGACGATCATCGCGATGAGCACCCCGGCGAGGGCCACCGGCGCCCCGAGGCGGCCGAGCCCGTCGTCGAGCAGCACCGCCATGTCCTGCGACAGCAGGACGATCGGCAGGACCGTGACCACGAGCAGCCCGGTGCGCAGCAGCACCTCCGTGCGGTGCTCGGCGATGACGTCGAGCACGCTGGTGCGGGGCTCCTCGGCGCCGGTGTCGGTGCCGGCCGTCGCTTCGGCCCGCACCCGCGGGTCGACCTCGCGGAAGCCGTGCGCCTGCGGGCCCATCTGCCGCACGAGGAAGAAGGCGTAGAGCCCCACGGTCAGCAGCGCCACGGGGACCGCCTGGGCCGGCGCGTAGGAGCCGTTCTCCCCGAGCACCGCGGGCAGCGCGAAGGCGAGCGTCACGAGCAGCACGAGCATGGCGTGGTAGGCCGAGGCCCCGGTGCGGTTGTGGGTGAGGTCCCCGTGCCGGAGGCCGCCGATGAGCAGGCTCAGCCCGACGACGGCGTTGAGGATGATCATCGACACCGCCATGACGGAGTCCCGGCCGATGGTGCTGTGGTCACCGGGCCCGAGCATGACGGCCGAGATGAGGATGACCTCGATGAGCACGATGGACAGCGTGAGGACCAGGGAGCCGTAGGGGTCGCCGAGCCGGCGGGCGAGGTGCTCGGCCTCGTGGACCACGCCGAAGGCGCACACGAGGATGACACCGATGATGACGGCGAGGCTCCCGACCAGCAGGGGCGCGCTCACCGGCGGCTGGAGCAGGGGGCCGCTGAGCGCAAGCACGACGACGGCGCCCCACCCGAGGGCGAGGCGGCTGACGGCGGCAGGCGTGAGGACGGAGCGCAGGGCGGACATGCGTCGACCACATCCCGTTCCACGGGGCCGTCCCCGTGTCGACCGGACCGAACGGGTCGTCCCGCTCGTGGCACCGGCTTCCCGGGCCGGCAGCCAGGTTATCCAACCTCGCGCGCCTGCGCCGCGGTGGTGACCGACCCCACCGCCTCGCTAGCGGCGGTCGTCCTCCACGGGAGGCATGACGGCCGTCTCGTCGGTCACGACGTCGATCACCTCGGTGCGGGCGTGCTCCTCCTCGACGTCCGGGCGGGCGCCGCGCTCGTCCACCGCCTCCTCGGGGGTGCCGGCGGCGGGAGCGTCGTCGGAGACGGCGACGGGTGCATCATCCTCATCGGCGACGGGTACGCCGTCCGCGACGGCGGCCGGTGCGTCCTGCCGCGCGGTCGCGTCCGGCTGCGCCGCCTCCTCACCCTGCGGGGGCGTGTCCGGCTGCGCGGTCTCACCCTGCGGGGGCTCGTCCGCCGGGGTGTGCTCGTCCGGCTGCGGGGCCTCGTCCGGTTGCGGGGCCTCGTCCGGTTGCACGGTCGCGTCCGACTGCGCGGCCTCGTCGGACTGATCCATCCCGACCGCCGGCGCCTCCTGCGGCTCGTGCTCGGCCGCGTCCTCGACCGCGTGCTCCGCTCCGTCCTCGACCCCGGCGTTCGGGCCGGCGCCGCCCTCGTCGACGGCGAGGTCCGCCGCCGCGGTCTCCGGCGAGCCGGTGGCACCCGTCCCGGCGGCAACGCCGGCAGCGCCGGACGCCGTCGCCGGCAGGGTGCGGCTGGTCAGAACGCCGCGCAGCTGGTTGAGGTAGCCGGTGATGTCCTCGCGCTGGCGGCTGAGCTCCTCGATCTCCTCCTGGAGCGTGCGGCGCTCGGCCTCGGCCGCGTCCACCGACTCGCGGACCAGCCGATCGGCCTCCGCCCGGGCGTCGGCGACGATCTGCTCGGCCTCGTCGCGGGCGTGCTGGATCCGGCGGGCCGCTGCGGCGTCGGCGTCCGCGATGACCGCCTCCGTACGGTTGAGGGCCTCCGCAAGCCGCGCCTCGGCGTCGGCGGCC
>Ga0209487_1001152_pt1 | contig 22767 bp, 18 predicted proteins | sample Poulit2012_FD_187524 | JGI IMG/M metagenome (GOLD analysis project Ga0209487, IMG submission 187524) | Agricultural soil microbial communities from Georgia to study Nitrogen management - Poultry litter 2012 (SPAdes) (version 2) | ecosystem: Environmental > Terrestrial > Soil > Agricultural land...
TTTATTCAATTAATTCTGAGACAATACTACAATTGGTACATCGATTTCACCATTCGTAATCTCTACTTCATCAACAATTTCTCCATTGACAAATTTAGCGATGGTACCACTGAAAATTCCTTTTACATTTCCAGTAGTATTTTCACCTGCTAATTCTACGCTCGTAATATTTACAGTGGTTGGTAAATAAGTATCCGTTAGCGGATCGTAGTTTGTATAAACATCCGAAGGATTGGTCGTAGTTCCTAAATTCACTTGAACTTTCACCAAATCTTCTTCTGTGAAAATTTCTTCACTCAAACCACCTGGGATAGTAATAGAAAGTGTTTGAAGTTGGTCCTGATTTTCACCAACTATCATTGCAGCAGTTGTAATTCCTTCTGCTCTTGCATTGATGCTAAAATCTTTTTCAACCTCATTAAAATCACCTTTCAACTTAGCTGTTGAAATCACTCCAGTTTCGAATTCTATATTGACAAAAATACCATTGGTTAGAGTAATCACTTCTCCAGTTGTCATATTTGAAACCATACCAGAGAATCTTCCCGAAACATGACCTTGCATTTGATTGACTGAAGTTATTTTCAATTCAAATGGTAAAATTTCTTCATTTTCTCCAAGTACAGTCGAATAAATTCCATTGTTCAACATCAACATAATAAATGCACCATCTGTTTCGGTATAAGTCCCAACGCTTAGTGGACCTAATTTGGATATGGAAATAGTATTTCCGTTATCGTTGGTTCCATTGACATAACTTTGAAAAGCATCGGAATGCGCTTCAGTCATATCGTCAAATCTCCACAAGTTACCATTCAGCTCCACCTGATAAGATCCAGCAGTTATACCACCTCCAAGAAACTCATCACCTGGAGTAAACAATTCACTATCGTTACAGCTTAACAATAGTCCAAACAGTGCAAATGCGAACAAAAAATATTTATTCATTAATGTAATTTTTTTATAAAAATAGAGAAACTTTGAATTAATCCAACGAATTAATCCAAAAAGTATTGTTTAATAATCGGACTTAGACACTCCTCCACTAACAATTTTCAATGCAGATGAAGTCCCAATCCTTTTAACACCCAATTTTATCATTTCTTCTGCATCTTCTTTTGAACGAACACCACCTGAAGCTTTCACTGGTAAATCTCCTGCATTTTCTATCATCAACTGTATCACATGAGGAGTTGCTCCGTTGGGTTTATCGTTTTCGGTCTGATAAAACCCTGTAGAAGATTTGATAAATATTTTTTCAGAGGGGAATTCGCTCAAAGTGGTTTCAGCGATATCTCGAATCAATTTAGTGATGCCTACGATTTGTTGATCGTTCAAAGCTGCAGTTTCAATGATCCATTTGATCAATTTTCCTGACTTTAGAACCAAACGAGAACAAGCTTCAACTTCTTCTTTCACCTTTTCGAGATCTCCGTTCTTGTAAGCCGTGTAATCAATCACAAAGTCCAACTCATCCGCACCATTGGCAATCACCATCTGTGCTTCGGTCATTTTCTCTTTGACTGTATTTCTTCCTTCTGGAAAATCAATGACAGTTCCCAATTGAACTTTAGCATCCAATTCATCCAAAAGCATTCTCAAAGAACGCACATAATCTGGACGAACCATCACTGCATAAAAGTCATTTTCTATGGCCTCATGAGTTAACTTCCTTACAATTTCTAAAGTTTCAGAATCAGAAAGACCTGCTTGTTTTGGGGTTTTCAAATACGTTGAATCTAAATAGTCACCTAACTTCATATACTAACCTTTAAAAAGTGCAAAATTAATAATTTAAAATTGTAAAAATGGGGAAATGATCACTGTATCCTCCTAAATATTTTACTCCAGCAAATGTTCGAAAGGGATAACCTCTATATTTTCCTTCCCATTCTCTCACCATTTGCTCATTGAAAATTTGAGTAGAATGATATTTCAATTTTCCATCTTCATTGAAAAATTGTTTTGAAAATAATATCTGGTCAAATAATTGCCATTTTCCTTCAAATTTCAAAGTGCCAACTCCATAACCTATCGTCAGCATAGGATTATACAATTCATCATTTAATAAATCTTTTCCAGCTTGTGTTTTCAGAATAGACCTCGCAAATTCATTGTTCGGATTTCCATTAAAATCTCCCATAATCAATACATATGCATGCGGATCATCCCGTAAAATCTCATCGACCTTATTACGTAAAACTTCAAGAATTTGGTTTCTGAATTCTACATTCGCATTGTCATTTCTCCTGGAAGGCAAATGTACTGTAAAAGTATGAATTTCACTTTCCTCCAACAAAAATTTTACATATAAAACATCGCGTGTAAAATCTTCAATGCCATTTTCTCTATAAAAAACCGTTGAGATGGGCGAGCTTTTCACTACCGATATTTTATCGGTTCTATACAACATGGCGTTGTCAATTCCTCTCTCATCTTTGGATTCGAAATGAATATAATCATATTTCCATTGAATCAATTGATCCGAATAAATCAAATCATTCAAAACTCGCTTTCCTTCCACTTCAGCCAATCCAATAAATAAAGGTGGTTCTACTGTTTGCTTCCGACCAATTTCACTGATGACTTTGCTGATTTTTCTAACTTTAGCATTGTACCTCTCGAGATTCCATTCCAACTTTCCATTTTTGGTATAAAAATCATCGAATTTATCCTTGTCATCATGTACATCAAAAAAGTTCTCTGTGTTGTAAAAAGCAATAGCAGCTGATTTCATGCCGGCAAATTAATTAAAATTCAATCAATAAATCAAACCTATTTGGCTATCCGACATTTTGTCACCATAATTCGCAATGGTACTCATTTTGCCTTTTAGGAGCTAAAATCAAATAATTATGCAAAAAGGTAACATTAATGTATCAGTGGACAATATCTTTCCACTCATTAAGAAGTTTTTATATAGCGACCATGAAATATTTTTACGTGAATTGATTTCCAATGCAACTGATGCTACCACCAAATTAAGACATTTAGTCAATATAGGTGAAGCCAAAGTTGAGTTGGGCGATCCTATCATCGAGGTGAAAATCGATAGAGAAAAGAAAACCCTTCATATCATCGACCAAGGAATAGGAATGACCGCAGATGAAGTCGAAAAATACATCAATCAGGTCGCTTTCTCAGGTGCAGAAGAATTTTTAAATCAATACAAAGATTCAGCTAAAGATACTGGTATCATCGGACATTTCGGATTAGGATTTTATTCTGCATTTATGGTTGCAGAAAAAGTTGAGATTTTAACCAAATCCTACAAAGATGCGCCAGCAGTTAAGTGGACTTGTGATGGAAGCCCTGAATTTACCTTAGAAGAAATCGATAAAAAAGAAAGAGGAACAGAAATCATTTTGCATATAGCAGAAGATTCTTTGGAATTTTTAGAGAAATTTAGAATCGAGCAACTTTTACAGAAATACAACAAATTCATGCCTATTCCAATTAAATTTGGAACGAGGACTGAATATTTACCTTTGCCAGAGGATGCTCCTGAAGATGCTAAACAAGAAACCAAAGAAGTCGATAATATCATCAACAACACCAATCCAGCTTGGACCAAGGCTCCTTCTGAATTGACCGATGAAGATTATTTGAATTTCTATAGAGAATTATATCCGACTCAGTTCGAAGAACCTTTGTTTTGGATTCATTTAAATGTTGATTATCCTTTCAATTTAACCGGAATTCTTTTCTTCCCAAAATTGGCAAATGACATCAACATCGATAAAGACAAAATCCAATTGTACCAAAACCAAGTGTTTGTAACAGATGAAGTCAAAGGAATTGTTCCTGATTTCTTGATGTTGCTTAGAGGAGTTATTGATTCTCCAGACATACCTTTGAACGTATCTCGATCTTATTTACAAGCTGATGGAGCAGTGAAAAAGATTTCACAATACATCAGCAGAAAAGTTGCCGACAAAATGAATTCTCTTTTGAAAGATGATAGAGAGAGTTTCGAAAAGAAATGGAATGACATCAAAGTTGTATTGGAATACGGAGTGGTTTCTGAAGAGAAATTTGCTGAAAGGTCAGAGAAATTCATGCTTTATCCAACGGTAAATAATGAATATTTCACTTGGGATGAATTGACTAAAAAAATCAAAGAAAATCAGACCAACAAAGATGGAGAAATGGTCGTGTTGTATTCTTCAAATCCAGACAGTCAAGATGCTTATATTCAAACTGCGCTTGACAAAGGATATGAAGTATTGCTGTTCGATTCTCCAATCGCTTCGCACTTTATCCAAAGAATGGAGCATGAGAAGGAGAAAGTTAAATTCAGTCGTGTAGATGCTGATCATATTCAAAATCTGATTCAAAAGGACGAACCCATCATCGCTCGCTTATCGGACGAAGAAAAAGAAACTTTAAAAACAGATATTGAAAAGGCGATTGACAATAAAAGTTTCACGGTTAAATTGGAAGACTTGAGTTTAGATGATGCACCATTTGTAATCACTCTGCCAGAATTTATGAGGCGAATGAAAGAAATGCAACAAGCCGGTGGAAATATGTTTGCGATGGGCGATTTCCCTCAGATGTATAATTTGATTGTCAATGCAAATAGTGATTTGGCCAATGAAATTTTGAAAAAGCCAGAAGATGAAAAAGAAGCTTTGATCAATCAAGCATTGGATTTGGCGAAACTTTCTCAGAATTTATTGAAAGGAAAAGAATTGACCGATTTCATCAAAAGAAGTTTCGAATTGATGAAATAAATTTGTTTTCATAATTATTAAAAAAAACCTGTTCAAACAAATTTGAACAGGTTTTTTTATGCTTTTTATTGAAATATCCTTTGGTTTTAAGCATTGACCAATTCTTCGATTGTTTTCATTGGATTTTCAGAATTAAAAACCGAGCTACCTGCCACCAGAACATCAGCTCCCAATTGAGCCAACTGACTGGCATTTCCAGTAGTTACTCCACCATCGACTTCAATCAAAGTATTGGCATTTTTCTTATCGATCAATTCAGTTGCATGCACTAATTTTTCATAGGTGTTTTGTATAAATTTTTGACCTCCAAAACCTGGATTTACACTCATGATCAAAAGTAGATCGATGTCTCTAATAATATCTTCAAGTAGATGAACAGGTGTCGCAGGATTCAAAGCAACTCCAGCTTTCATACCTTCTTCTTTGATCGCGTGAATCGTTCGATGCAAATGCGTGCAAGCTTCATAATGAACCGTGAGATAATCGGCACCAACTTCTTTAAAATCTTTGATATATCGATCAGGATTTACAATCATCAGATGAACATCCATTATTTTTTCGGTTCTATCATCTATGGCTTTTATGATAGGCATTCCATAAGAAATGTTTGGAACAAAAACTCCGTCCATCACATCTAAGTGAAACCAATCGGCTTCGCTTTGATTCACCATTTCTATATCTTTTGCGAGATTTGAAAAATCTGCTGCTAAAATTGAGGGCGCAACTATTGGCATAATTTTGTGTTTTTTACAAAGATAAAATTCAAAAGTGATTTATTTAAAAATTGAATCATTCTTTCGACATTTCCATGTGTGGCAAATTATCTTCTAAATATTGATCAGAAATTTGTATAAAACCATATTGTTCATAAAAAGATCCTAAATAACACTGAGCACTGATTTTTACAGAAGTGGTTTCGTATATATTTTCAATGATTTGCAAAGAATTTCGCATCAATTGATGACCTAATTTCAGGTGTCTAAATTTTGGATGACTTACCACACGACCGATAGAAGGCACTTCGTAAGAAATTCCCGGCGGAACAATTCGACTTCCTGCAACTACTTCTCCGTTCAAAGTTGCCCAAAGATGAAAACAATTCAAATCTTTCCCATCGCATTCGTTATATATACATTGTTGTTCAACGACAAAAACCTCATTTCTTAATTGTAAAATCGAATAGAGTTCTTGAGGTGTTAAATCATGGAATTGTTTAAAATGCCATATAATTTTCATAAATCAATTGATTCGAGTTAATATTTCCGATAAAAGCCACAAATTTCATTTTACAAAAATAGTTAATTTCGATGCAGAGATTATATTGAATTCCTTACTTTCTTGTTGCATTGAAAAAAAATTCAATAAAAAATAAATTTACAGGGTTATCCCTTAATTTTTGAATATAAATGTTGAATATGTTTGTATCGAATTTCAGTCAAGGAAAATTTGATTGAATTCCACAACTAAACCTAAACCAAAACAACTACCCTAAACCAATGCAAAAGCAAGTCTCAGAAATTTAATTTCATATCGACTTGCTTTTTTTTATTTAATAAATAGTTCTAAAGTGTGAATTTCGTCTATTCCACCACCGGATGATTATTTATCCATTCTTGTAAATCTCTCCAATCATAAATGTGAAAAACTTTTTCATCACTCATCGCTACAAAAATTCCTTCAGGAAATTCATCGCCTAATTTCACATGAGTCGTCTCAGCTCCATCACATTCTATGGCAGAAATTGGAATATCAGCAATCAACTTATGTTCATGCGGATTCGAAGCACTACCTTCTCTTTGATAAACCATAAAAGAATTGTTTTGTTGATTAGAAACTAAGATATAACCTGTTTTTTCATCTTTTTTATAAATAGCAATTCCTTCGTGATCTCTTTTGGCATCGTTTTGAGAAAAGAACGCAAGTTGTTCATTGCCCATTTCAGGATCTGCATAATATTTACGGACACCTGCTTGTTCATCCGAATAATAAACATAGCCTAATTCATTGTCCACCGCTATAGCTTCGATTTCTTTTTTACCACTAAATTCACCAAACTTTCTGACCAACTCAGCTCCTACCGAACCGTCATCATTGACCGAAAGTTTATATTGCCACAAATAACTACCAGAAGGTCCAGTTTTTCTTCCGACGATCGCATAAATTTCTTGGTTGATCGAATCAATCGTTTTTGTATAAAGAGCGATTCCCATTCCATCGCGTTCACCATCGCCAGTTTCTCCTTCAAAAACAGGAATTCCACCATTGTCTATAGGTTTTAAATCCGGAAGTGAAAAGATTCGTATGGTATGAGCTTTTCTTTCGGTTGTAACTGCAATATCGGTTTTCACACCATTGATATTTAAACCATAAGCCACATCCACATTGTTTGGACGTTTCATATCGATGTATTTATTTACGATTTTCCCATCCAAATCATAGACATAAAGCCCGCCACCCAATTCTTTATCAGTTCCGATGATCAAACTTTTCGATGGATCTTCTGGATGAATCCAAATCGCTGGGTCATCGGTATCATTAGGTGTTTCTTCAGTAATCGCAACAGGTACAATTGCATTTTCGGCTACAGGCACTGGCTGATCGCATGAGATCAAAACAAAGCCTATAGTTATAAGTGTTATAATTGATTTTTTCATCTTTTTTTAATGATTTCGTGTTTATTTAAAACTTTCGCACCGTTTTCATCGGCTTTTACAGATTGAACCAACAATTGATTGCCTTTAATTGAAAATGTCATAAATCCTGGTACATCAGCTGCAAATATGGTTCCTTCTCTTTCGCCTGAAACACGCACTTCGCTTGCTGCGCCAGATAAAAATTGAGTTGTGTATCTGCCTTTGGGTTTTATAATTTGCAAATCATGTTCATGTCCACAGATATAAGCATCGACTTTGTATTGGTCGAATAAATCAGCAAATTTCTTTTCGAATAAAAGTGTGTCTTCACTATTTTTTCTTTTTCCACCGCTGTACATCGGATGGTGCCCAACAACTATTTTCCATCGCACAGAAGGGTCTTTGGTATCCAATTGTTCTTTGATCCATTGGGTTTGAGCCAAAGTATCTTGTTTTTCGATGTCAGGATATTTATCTGAATTTCCGTGGTATCCGTCTATGTATGGATTGGTATCCATAACAACCATCAACAATTTATCTCCATTGTCTAATTCAAATGTTTTGCTGTAATATCTATCCGGCATATTCCATCTTCTACTGATGTTCGAATAGTCGATTTGCGCTTGCACATTTCCTCTATAATCGTGATTTCCAAGAGCAACATACCAATCAGTGTATAAACTCGGATCTTTGTAAATGCTTTCGAATGAAGAAATCCAATGATAATCCTGAGTGCTTTGTACCCCATTTGGATAAAAATTATCGCCCACAGAAAGAATAAATTCCGCATCTAAAGCTATGGTCGCATGACCCATTTCTCTTGCGACATCTTTTTGATAATAATCTCCCACACGACCAAAATCCCCTAAAACTATAAAGCTAAAACTGTCTTCTACATAAGTTAAATCAGGAATATTCTGACCTTTATAACCGGTTTGTTTTTCATATTCAAATGGACTTAAACTTTGCTGAGCAAAGGTTGCAGTTGAAAGTAAAAGAAATAGAAATATATTTATTTTTTTCATAATGTGTATTTAACAAATTTATAATTGATTAAAAATCAAGTTTAACTCCTAAATTAAATCTCGGTTGATAGTATTCCATTTGCATAGTTCTGGAAGAAATTCCTTGATAATAACGCAAAGGTTGATTGGTTAAATTATTAGCTTCAGCAAAAATCAAGAAGTTATCCATAATTCTATAAGAAGCATTTACATCCAAAAATGTTTGTTTGTCATAGTATCTATCTTCAAAAGAATTACTTCCTAATTCATCCAAATAATCTGCGGTATGGTTCAAAGAAACTCTTGCTGAGAATTTTCTATTTTCCCAAGAAAGCGAAGCGTTAAACATATGTGGAGCAGTTCCCGGAAGTCCAAGTCCACTTCTCTCTTCTCCATCTTCATTGGTGATTCCTATGGCTTCTGAATGAGTATAAGTATAGTTCAAATAAACTCCGAAACCTTTTAAAAATCTACCTGGTAAAAAGTCCAATTGTCTTTGTCCAGCAATTTCAAATCCATAAACATTTACATTGTCACCATTTCTTTGTTGAACGATTGACCAATTATTTTCACCCACTGGAATTGGATTGGATAATTCTGGGAAATCGTTAGCGAAATCAGAATGGCTATAACTATTATTAATTCTATGCGTATAGATGAAATCATTTAAGTTTTTATAGAAAACACCCGCAGAAATAATTCCAACCGATTTAAAATATTTTTCGGCCATAAGATCGAAGTTGTACGAATAAGTAGGGTCTAACTCTGGATTTCCTGCTTGAATCTGACTGTCATCTGAAATTACATTTACATAAGGAGCCAAGGCATAATAATCAGGCCTTGCCAAAGCAGTGCTAAATGCCGCTCTCAAAATAAAGTCTCTTTTGATATTGTATTTGAAAGCAAGACTTGGTAATATATTCGTATAATCATGTTTGTTGGTCACCGTTCCTTGCAAATTATCCTCGTCCAAAATGTGATTTCCTGTATAATCAATTGAAGTGTTTTCTACTCTAACACCTAAAATCATCGATAAATCATTGCTTAAATCCTGATCCCATCTTATATAAGCAGCATAAATATTTTCTTTGGCTTTATAATTTTGGGCCAAATATTCTTCAGGAACCAAAACACCTTCGAAAAGCGAAGAATTGTTCAAATCTAAATTTCCTAAATAAGATGCCGAAGCAAATCTACCAGGAACATACTGAGAACCTGCTTGCCAATTGTTTCCACTGAAATAAGAGGTTTGTACATCGGCCAAAGAATTGATAGTTCCAGCCAATTCATCGTATTCGTAATAAATATTATCTCTTAATTTTTCTTTGATTCTCAAACGAACTCCAGTTCTGATTCTACCTTTCTGATTTTTAATTACTGAAAAAGGAAATCTCAAATTCAATTTAAATCCAATTTCTTCTTCTTTTGTATAATTATGATTGGCAGTTATATTTCTCAACATATAATCCTGAGCATTATTTGAACTCAAAACTGTATAAAGTGGTTTTTTCTCTTGTCCATTAAAATCCAAACGAACATCGCTATTTTGAAATTCAATATATCTTTCATCAGGTCGATCTTCACTTGCAGAAGAATAATTTACCGACCAATCCAAATCCACTGAACTACTCAACAAATGCTCACCACCTATGGAATAATTCTGAACCCTTTGATCTTCCAATCGAGTGTTTTTATTTCTATTATTATCAATTCCACCTTTGGTTTGATTCCTAATAGATCCCTCGAAACCAATCAAAGAATTTCCTTCAAAAATCGGCTCAATTCCTCTGTATCTCGAGCGAAAGCGATTTTCTCTATCGTCTCTCCAATTGTAAATTCCTTTAGCAAACAATTTATTGCTCTCATTGATTTGATAATCCAATGCCAAAGAAAAGCTTCTCCTAATACGTTGCACATCATATTTTCTTATGTCCAATTCTTCTATATAATCCATTTGATTCCCATTCTCATCCCATTTAACCCATACCGCTTCAACATTGTCCGAGCCAAAATTATTATTGTTATAAGATGCACTGAAAATCACTCCTAACTTATCGTTTAAAAAACGATTACCATAAACAAAAGCTGAAGTATAATTTCCTTTTTCACGAATAGGAGAATATCCACCAGAAGCCGTAAATGAAATTCTCTCACCATTGGGTGCAGCACGAGTGATTAAATTCACAGAACCACCAATTGCATCTGCATCCATATCGGCAGTTAGAGTTTTGTTGACTTCGATAGTTGCTATCATATCGGAAGGAATAAGGTCCATTTGAACTTTTCTGTTATCACCTTCGGCTGAAGGGATTCTATCGCCATCGAGGGTCACAGAGTTTAAGTTAGAAGCAAGTCCACGAATGATGATATCGCGTGCTTCACCTTGGTCATTTTGCATAGTCACTCCAGGAACTCTTTTCAAAGCATCTCCCACATTGGCATCTGGAAATCTACCAATTTGATCAGATGAAATCACATTGCTGATATTTTGTTTGTTTTTTTGTTGGTTAAGCGCTCTTGCTTGACCTTTGAGGATTTGTCCAGTGATGACAACGCCTTCCAAATGATTGATCGATGGAATCATTCCAAAATCTACGACAGAATTCTTTCCAGCTTCTACCGTTACAGTTTCAGAAAGTAAATCAAAACCGAAATACTCAACAGTCACTGTGTAATTTCCTTCGGGAACATTTAAAAATTCGAAACTTCCATCTTGATTTGAAATTGTGTACCTATTGCCTTGGTCCAGGGTGATACTTGCACCGGGCAATGATAAGTTGCTTTCAGAGTCGATTACTTTTCCTGAAATCAATCCCGTTTGCTGAGCAAAAGTAATCGTAGAAAACAATAAAATTAATGAGCTTAATAATGATTTGTGTAACATTTTGTGTGTATTAAATTTCTGCGAAAGTAAAAGATGGATATTACTTTCAGACAAAGTAAATGTTACCTAATTATGAATTAAACTTAATAAAATCGTAAACTAATTTCTTAGATTTTATAAGGTTTTGAGCGTATTATTTAAGTTTTCTGAAGTTAAATTTCACTTTTGAAATTTTCATTTAAATCTTGGATTTTCGGTTCAACTTTTTGGATAATTTCAGCTTTCAACAAATTGAATATTTTCTTTTTAGGAAAATGTACATGATGAACCAATGCTATACTTCTATGTGGAATGCTCGGTGCAAAAAATCTCAAATGTTTTTTATCGCTCTTTGGAAAATCAATCAATGAAAGCAAAGGAATGATCGTTTTTCCTTTGGTGGATTTAACAAATCTAAGCAAACTATCGATGGATCCGGATTTGAAATTGATATTGGCAGTCGTATTGAATTGGGTTTGTTCCAGTTCACAAATGTCCAAAACCTGATCTCTCATACAATGCCCTTCTTCTAACAACCAAAAATTATCTAATTCCAAATCTCCAATTTTTACTGTTTGATTTGAATTTCGATTGGATGTATCGAATAAAATGAAGGATTCGTCATAAAGATGTTCTTCTATGATTTCAGATTCTTTCAATGGAGAAGACAAAATTCCTATGTCCAATTCCCTGGATTTTAATTGACGAACAATTTCTTCCGTAGTTTTTTCTCTAACTTCTATGGTTAAATCAGGATATTGATTTGAAAAATCTTTTAAAAAAAGTGGCAAAAGAAAAGGAGCGACTGTAGGAATACAACCTATTATGATTTTTCCCTTAATTTCTCCCTTAATCTCTTTGACAATTTCATTTAAATGATTAATTTCATTGGTAATATTTTTTAATTGTTCAATGATGATTTCACCTTCTTTTGTGATTTCAACAGGTTTTACGCTTCTATCAAAGATTTTAATTCCAATCTCATCTTCAAATTTTGAGATCATAGTACTTAAAGTCGATTGAGAAACAAAGCATTTTTCTGCTGAAGTTTCAAAGTGCCGGTGTTCAGCTACAGCTAAAATATATTGAAATTGTTGTATGTTCATCTATTTTATCGATAATGATATCTAAAATATCGTTTTTATAGAACAAATATAATGATTAATTTTACTCAACAATTAGAAAAATAAATTATTAAACTATGGAAAATAATCAACAAAAAAAGAAGTTGTTTTCGGTTTCTGGTAGGCCGATAGCAGAAAATCAGAATGTTAAGACTGCGGGCAAACGTGGCCCTATGCTTTTGGAGGATTTTTGGTTTTTAGAAAAACTTGCTCATTTTGATCGTGAGGTTATTCCAGAGAGAAGGATGCACGCAAAAGGTTCGGGTGCATTTGGTAAGTTCACAGTGACTCATGATATCACACAATATACTAAGGCGAAAATTTTTTCAGAAATCGGAAAAGAGACTGAATTATTCATGCGTTTTTCAACGGTTGCTGGTGAAAGAGGTGCAGCTGATGCAGAAAGAGATATCCGTGGATTTGCAATGAAGTTTTATACGGAAGAAGGAAACTGGGATTTGGTTGGAAACAACACGCCTGTATTCTTTATGAGAGATCCTTATAGATTTACTGATTTGAACAAAGCGGTAAAAAGAGATCCAAAAACTAACTTGAGATCTGCCAACAATAACTGGGATTTCTGGACTTTATTGCCTGAGGCACTTCACCAAGTAACAATTCTTATGAGTGATAGAGGAATTCCAAGAACGTACAGACATATGCATGGATTCGGTAGCCACACTTTCAGTATGATCAATGAAAACAATGAAAGAGTTTGGGTGAAATTCCATATAAGAACTCAACAAGGAATTGAAAACTTGACCAATGAAGAAGCAAGAGAAATCATTGGACGCGATAGAGAAAGCCACCAAAGAGATTTATTCGATGCAATTGAGAAAGGTGACTATCCAAGATGGACAATGATGATCCAAGTGATGACCGAAGAACAAGCAAAACAATGTCCATTCAACCCGTTTGATTTGACAAAAGTTTGGCCAAAAGGAGATTATCCATTGATCGAGGTTGGAGTATTGGAATTGAACCGTAACCCTGAAAATTACTTTGCTGATGTAGAGCAGGCTGCTTTCAATCCTGCAAACGTAGTTCCTGGAATTGGTTTCTCTCCAGATAGAATGCTTCAAGCTAGATTGTTCTCTTATGGTGATGCTCAAAGATATCGTTTGGGAGTAAACCATTATCAAATTCCAGTAAACACTCCAAAATGTCCTTTCTTTAATTACCATAGAGATGGTCAAATGAGAGTGGATGGAAACGAAGGTTCAACCATTCACTATTTCCCAAATAGCTACCATCAGTGGGAAGAAGACAAACGTTATGTAGAGCCTTCTTTGGAACTTGATGGAGATGCAGATCATTGGGACTTTAGAGAAGATGACGATGATTACTACACTCAACCTGGAAATTTATTCCGATTGTTGACTCCAGAAGAACAACAAAGATTGTTCAAAAATACTGCAGCTGAAGTTAGAGGCGCTGAAGTATTCATCCAAAAAAGACATATCTTGAACTGCTACAAAGCTGACCCCGCTTATGGACAAGGTGTTGCTAATGCTTTGGGAATAGATATTTCAACCATTGATTTAAACAAAACTCCTTTTGAAATTACAAAAGAAGATTAATATCACAAAAGAAGCTGCCTCACAACGAGGCAGTTTTTTTCGCTTTATAAATCATTTCTGTCGAGACTGTTTTTAAATTGAGCTGCATATTTCAGCAAGGCATTTCTTTCGGATTCAATTCCTAATTTTCGAATGATGGCTGAGCGATGGGTTTCAATCGTTTTCTCAGACAAAAACAAAAGATTCGCAATTTCTTTGGTCGTTTTTTGTTCGATGATTAATTCAAATACCTTTCTTTCTGAAAAGCTCAGTTGACTGAGCACTTTGTTTTTTTTGTAATTAATATCTTCTTCCAAATCAAATTTTATTCTTGGGCTCTGATAATAATCGTTTGTAAGCAAATGTTTGATGCAATTCTTAAGTTCTTCCAAAGCATATTGTTTGAGCAAATAAGCATTTACATCCAATTCTTTCGCATAATCGAAAACACTTTTTTCTTTATGAGAAGTCAATAAAATAATTTTTGTGGACAATTGGTGGACTCTTATTTTCTCAGATATTTCCAATCCATTCAACTTCGGCATCGAAATATCAAGTATCACAAAATCAGGTTTTAGTCGCTTGATAGAATTCCATGCCATTTCTCCATCTTTACATACTTCCAACACAACATACCCTAAACTTTCTATAAGAACCTGAGTTCCCAAAAGCGAAAGTGGATGGTCATCTGCAATTACAAAGTGCATATTTTATCATTTTTTAATTTCTATTTTAATTATGGTTCCATTGCTATCCGATTGAAAGTTCACAACTCCATTTAAATATTTAGCTCTTTCAGTGATATTCAACAACCCAAAGCAATTGCCCTTTTCAAGCATTTTATCAACGTCAAATCCTTTTCCATTGTCCTTGATTTCTACATGAATCGCTCGATCGTCTTCGGCTATAGTAATCTTTGCCGCCACAGCATCTGCATGCTTGATTATATTGGTGATTGCTTCTTGTATGATTCTATACAATTGCAATTCCCTATCTGTGTCTAAACTTCCTGAATAATTGACTTCTGAAGTAACAAATAATCCATGTTGATTCTGAACGCGATCCATCAACTGATCGATGCTCTTTTTCAACCCAATTTTATCGAACATTATTGGACTAATATTTCGACTGATATTTCGAACTTCTTCTAAGATGAAATCGATTTTATTTTTCAAATTATTATTATCACTTTCTATGGCGTGCCTTAAATTCACCAACTCATTACTCACACTATCATGCAAATCTGAAGCAATTCTTTTTCTTTCAATTTCAGTCTTTTGTAACAATTGTGAAGCGAAATTTTCAGCTAAATTCCTCTCTTTGATCACATTTTTATTTTTTGTCCAAACAAATAAAATCAAGAAGATCAAAATGATGAAAACAGTTCCTACAATCAAATAAATAATGGTTTGGTTTTTCCGCTCCAATTCTTTTTCTTGAAGTAAAATCGTGTTTTCTTTCCGTTCTGTTTCAAATTTCCTTTCCAATTCAAACAATCGACCTTTGGATTGTTCTTCGGCTTTTCTATGACCTTCATTCGCCAAAAACAACGCATATTCATTGGCCTTTTCATAATTTCCTTCCCTTTGATAATAGTTGAACAAAGGTTCAGCGATTTGATACAACCATTGCCTATTGTCTTCCTTATTTTCTGAAAGCATCTCATAAAACTCCTCTGCTTCTTGGATATCTTCTAAAGGCTCATTGAAAATGTTCGAATACAAAAGTTTCTGAAAAAACACTCTAACTTTCAAATCCGGATTGGAAGTTCTTTCAGCAATTTCATTGGCCGATTGCAAAAAATAAGTCGCACTGTCTTTGTCTTTTTCAGCAATGTGTTTAAATGCAATCAATTGTTCCAAAAATCCATCGTGATAATCGTTTTTCCTTGTAGAAGTTTTATAAAAATTATTCAACTTATCGATTTGTTTGATGGTGTTAATGGTGTCCCCTTGCTCGATATAAAAGTGAACATAAAATGTGTGTGCAGAGAAAATCAAAGATTGATTTCCTTCCCTTTCTAAAATTTTCAATCCTTTGTCCAAAATCTTTTTAGCTTCGTCATAAGCATTATTTTGAACATATAAATTATGCATCAACAAATAAACAGTTCCTTGATTCAGATAATCTCCAACCTCTTCAAAAACCTCTAAAGCAGCGACTAAATGCTTCTCAGCCGAAACCAAATCTCTGGATCCTAAATAATTTTGAGCAATAGAAAAATGTGAAAATCCTTGAATTTGTTTGTGTGTAATGCTCTCCGGTTCAGGCTCGACACACTTTTCATGCCAATAAGAACTCTTCTCTATATCTGCTATTCTGTGGTAAATCGTTCCTAAATAATGCGCCAAGTTACTTTGTGCTTCCAATGAAATTTCAGATTCATAATCTTCATAAAACTGAAGCGTTTCCTCCAAATACAAACTATCGTATTCGGACATTCCAGTAACAACCATTCCATAAATCACCAAATAGTTCGCCGCATCTTCATAATTTTTATTGTTCATACTACGGTCAAAATGCTCTTTGAACTTTTCTCGATAGTTGTCATAATCTTCTCGATAATTTTTCGGATGAGCCAACCAGCTAAAATCTTCTAAATTGATGTATTCCCCACATAACTCAGGGCTAACTTCAACCTCAGTAGTTTCACGTTCACAAGAGGAAATCGCAAGAGTGACTAAAAGGAAATAAATAATAAATCTTAATTGTTTCATGGTCAAGTAGTAAAATGTTAACTCACAAATATAAAAGTATTTACATACGAACTTTAACATTTTCTTATGTTAAATTAAATATTTATGAAAAATGCTCTTCTACCCTATTAAATAAGCATTTGCAATGTTTTCTTTTGAACAAATACTATTCTGGTAAAATTGTTACAAAACCATGACTAAAATCTAAGGGATAACCCTAATCATTCACACTACTCTATAAATTTGAATATCGAGCCAACATTTTTTCAAATAATCGTTGACCTAAAATTCTTTTTAAAGTAATTGAAAATTTTTGAAGTGGTTTACCGATGTGGTAATGTGGTTTTAAATTCTTTTTATGTATCAATTTTTCAATCGTTGGAATCAACTTTTCTGGCAAAACTCCTTTGGCAACTTCTTCGTCGATTATCGGAATTAACTTTTCGTATTTATCCTTATAAAACCTCGAAATCGTACTTTGGATACGACTTTCAGCAATTGGAGTTTGAATATCTCCAAAATTCAAAGTCGCAATCTCTATTGAAGTTCCCAGATTTTCCAATCGAACCGATTCGGTGATTCTATCGACCACAGATTTAGAAGCCGAATAAAATCCTCTGAAAGGCAAGCCGTGATTGCTCGCAATGGAAGAAACATTGAGTATATGTCCAAACTTCTGTTGTCTCATCAACGGCAAAACCGCTTGCATGGTGTAAATCACTCCATAAACATTGACGTTGATCAATTTATCAAAATCTTCTTTAGAAACATCTTCAATTGCACCTAACATACCAATTCCAGCATTGTTGATCAACACATCGATTCGCTTCGATTCATTGATGACTTGCTGAATTGAGCTCATCACATTTTGCTTATTGGTAACATCCGTTGGTATATGATTGAATTGAGAATTGTCTTTTGAAGTTCGAGAAAGACCGTAAACTATATGTCCTTTTTTGACAAAATAGTTGGCCAATACTTCTCCAATTCCAGAAGAACTTCCCGTGATTACGATTACTTTTTGATTCATCATTTTAATTTAAAAATAACTATGGTATAGTTTTCAAACAATGCTTTTTGCTCCAACAACACTTCGGTTTCATTTTCACTCCAGTCCGATGCATGAAATTTATCTTTGGTGATGACCAAAGCCTCTGGATATTTATTCAAAAATTCCATGACTTCAGCTTTAGTGGTTGCATATGGAAATTCTCTTTCAAAATTAAACAAAAAAGCAGGATCGTATCCTTTGTATAAAATTGTTTCTCTATCGGTATTCATAATTTCTTTCGCTTTTACCAACGGACTTTCATCGGTCAAAGTCGGATAAACAAATTGAAACATTGTTATCGTTAACAACATCGAACAAATTCCTAAAGCAAGGATACTTTTAGACAATTGTTTTCGCTTTAAAAAAATCATGGATAAAATAGACCCTATCGATAAAATCGCCAAGAAAACACTTGAAAATCGAGCATCGAACAACTGAGTTTCAACCATCGACAAAGCGATATATCCAGCTATTGGCATAGCCAAAGTAATGATCAGAATCACCCATAAACTGATTTTATACGACTTGATTGCAATCGTTCGATCCAAAATCAAGCCCAAATAAATCGCTATCAAAACTCCCATAAAAGGATAACTCGGCATGGGATAATTTGGCAATTTCGTATTGGAAATACTAAAGAAAACGACAAAAACTGCCGAAACTATAAATGAAAATAATATAAAATCATTGGTTTTTCTAGTTTTCCATGAATGTATAAATCCTTGAACAATATAAAATGAAAACGGCAACAATCCCAACAATACAAAAGCCCAAGTCACAAAAGGCAGACCTCCGTGACCTTCCATTTCACTACCAAATCGATTGATGTTATGGTCGATAAAAAATCCTTGAGTAAATGCGCCATCAGTTACATTGTGAACCAATATATACCAAGGAACTGAAACTGCTAAAACTAAAATTCCACCCAACAAAGGATTGAGTCTTTTCAATGTGCGCCAATTGAAATCTCTTTTGGTCAATAAAAAAACCAAGGCGATGAGTCCAGGCAAAGCAATTGCCACTGGTCCTTTGGCCAAAGTTCCTAAACCCAAAGCGAAGTAAAAAGCAAATCCATCGACTAACTTATTGTTCAAATAAAAATCATAAAATTTAAATAGTGCAAAACTCACAAAGAAAATCAAATATGGATCAGGCACCGCTAAATGAAATTCTTGCATGAAAAATATAGATGAACACAAAATAAAAGTGGTGAGTAAAGCGATTTTTCGGTTGAGGAATTTTTTAGTATAATGAAAAGTTGATAAAATCGTTAAAACTCCAAAAACAGCAGAGAAAAACCTTGCAGAAAAAGCACTAACTCCAAAAATTTTATAGGAAATCATCATGAACCAATAATGCAAAGGTGGTTTGTCTGTACGCAATTCTCCATTGAAAGTAGGTACCAACCAATCATTGTTAACGAACATTTCTCTGGCTGCTTCCGCGTTTTTCGCTTCGTCTAAAATATAAATTGGATGACCACCAAGGTTGATGAAGCAAAGAATTACAGCCGTAAAAAAAATTAAAATGTAATAGAATTTATCATGTTGGGAATACGGACTCATCGATTTTATCTTATCTTCGCTTAATCATTTGGCACCGGGCTAAATTAAGAATTAAAAATGATTCAACCTTCAAAATTTATAAACATATCTGTTGTCATTCCTATCTATAACGAAGAGGAAAATATAAAGTTATTGATCGAGAAAATTGATCAAGCGCTACGCACACAGAATTATGAAATCATTTTGGTCGATGATGGCTCGACTGACAGGACACGCTTTGTAGTTCAGGAATTGAATCACTCAAAAGTAATTTTTATCGAGCTCAAAAAGAATTATGGCCAGAGTTTGGCACTTGCTGCAGGAATCGATTATGCCGAAGGTGATTATATCGTAACTATGGACGGTGATTTACAAAATGATCCTTCCGACATTTTGATGATGTATCGAAAAGCTGTGAATGAAGATTGGGATTTGGTCACTGGAATTCGCCACAATAGACAAGATAATTTTCTGAGAACTTTTCCCTCGAAAATCGCCAATTGGATCATTCGAAAAACCACTAAATTAAATATTAAGGATCACGGTTGTGCGCTGAAAGTGTTCAATAAAGAAACTGCAAAAGAGCTGAATCTTTATGGTGAAATGCATAGATACATCACACTTTTGGCTTATTTGAATGGTGCAAAAATCACTGAAGTCAACGTAAAACATCACCAAAGAAAATACGGTAAATCCAATTATGGTTTGAGTCGAACGACCAAAGTGGTGAACGATTTAATTCTATTGTTGTTTCAAAGAAAATATTTACAAAAACCCATTCATCTTTTTGGAAACATTGGTTTGCTCTCTTTTATTGGAGGGAGTTTGATCATGTTGTATCTTTTTTATGTCAAATTTTTTCATGGAGAAGATATTGGCAATCGACCTTTATTGGTTTTAGGAATTTTATTCATGTTTGTTGGGGTTCAATTTTTCACCACTGGAATCATTATAGATTTGCAAATGCGAACTTATTTTGAATCTCAAAGTAAACGACCTTATAACATCAGAAAAATATTTATCGGTGAATCCGAAAGTAAAGAATAGACTTCAAAGGGTCATCAAAATCTCAATCAGTTTATTGCTGATTATTTACGTTTTCAATAAAATAGATTGGAAGCAAGTCACTGTATTATTGAAAACTTCAGAACCGATTTATTTGTTTTTCGCCATTGTAAGTTTCGCTTTATCCATAGGAATTTCAGTTTTAAGATTTGATTTATTCATTAAAAATGCAGGTATCAGATTGGATTTAAAAAACAATTCGCGTTTGTATTTACTGGGTATGTTTTACAACTTTTTCATTCCGGGAGGCGTTGGTGGAGATGCATACAAAACTTATCTTTTAAGTAAATCATTTGATAAAAGTCTCAAACGAATTGGCAAATTAGTTTTTGTCGAACGTTTTTTAGGATTGATTGCCATTGGCTTTATATTGTCCATTCTTTCATTATTCATAAAAACTCCATTTACATATTTAATTAATTTAGGAATTTTCATCTCAGCTTGTTTGGTAACTTTTTTTGTTCTCAAACTTTTGAACAAATGGGTCAATGCGCATAAAAAAAGAATTTACTTAGGTTTTTTATATTCGATTTTAATTCAATCTGCTCAGATTATCAGTTTAATATTCATCCTCAAATCATTTCAAGTTTTGGATGATTACCTCGCTTATATATTCATATTTTTAGTTTCAAGTATTTTATCGATTTTCTCATTTGCTGGGATTGGAATTAGGGAAGCTACCTTTTATTTTGGAGCGAGTTTTTTTGCATTCAATCCAGAGATTTCAGTCTCAATTGCATTGATTTTTTCATTGATTACCGCATTGATTTCTTCATTTGGGATATTATATTCACTCAAAATCATCCGAATTCAGTTAAAAAATTAACACAATTTAAACAATTAATTTCCAACAATTTAGCCGTTTAATCGCAAGTCAAAATTTAGCTCAGAAAAAAGTTGGCACATTTTCTGAAATATAACAAAGCGTTAACTAAAAATATAAGTTATGAAAAAATTAGTAACATTAGCAATTTTTGCAATCGGAGGGTTTGGAATTCTCAACGCACAAGAAATTTCCAAGCCACAAACCACAGCGCAGGTTGGATCTACACCAATTCAAAAAGGTAATTGGATCGTAGGAGGATCTGTTGGATCTGTTGGATATTCTTTTGAAGGAGAGACTTTCAATGTAAATTTAATGCCACAAGCGGGATACTTTATTTCAGATGGAGTTGCCATTGGATTAACTGCTGGTGGAGGATTACAAACTGTTAAGGACGGAGACAATATCTGGAATTATAAAGTAGCGCCATTTGTGCGATATTATTTTCCAGAAGGAGCGAGTTCAACTGGACGTTTCTTTGGACAAGGAGATGTAGGGATTAGTGGAGCATCAGCAGGATCACACTCTGACACTTCATTTGCTTTTGGCATCAATGGTGGGTACGCTCACTTCATCACACCTTCAGTAGCTTTAGAAGCAATGGTTGGTTACAATTATTCTAAATCAGATGTTGCTGACGCTAAAGCACAAACAGGTTTAGGACTTTCTGTAGGATTCCAAATTTATATTCCTTCAGGTAATTAATAAGAAATTTAAGACATACACAATCCAAGGAGCTCGAAATATTTCGAGCTTTTTTATTTCCACGCAACCTTTTCAATTTATTTCATCTTATAAGAAACGAAAAATAGAAATAATTGTTTTGATTAGTTTTTTCGCTTTTTGCTACCCTTTATTTAAAAGTTGCTTCAACCCAAAATGGAGCAACTTTTTTTGTTGAATTCTATGAAATAAATGCTCAACTTTGCTGCATGAAATTGTGGGCTAATAAATGGTTCGTTTTGGCACTGCTTTCGCTAACTTGGGGCAGTTCCTTTATTTTGATCAAATTAAGTATCAATGAATTTTCACCTTTTCAAGTAGGTGCTTTACGATTGACAATTGCTGGTTTGACTTTGGTTGGTTTTGGAATTAGAAACTTCAAATACATTCCTAAAAAAACTTTACCTTGGGTAATCATCGGCGGAAGTTGTGGAAATTTTTTCCCCATGTTTTTATTTCCATTGGCTCAAAAACAAGTCAGTAGTTCGATGGCTGGAATTTTGGATTCGTTGGTTCCGATATTCGTTCTGATATTTGGATTTCTTTTCTTTGGAATTAAAAGTAGAGCAAATCAAGTATTAGGCGCATTGATAGGATTCGTAGGTGCATTCGTTTTGATGATGAACGGTGGCGAAGCTTCAGGAGATTTGTTTCATTCTTCAATGATCATTTTAGCTACAATTTTTTATGCTTTAAGTGGATTGATCATCAGCAAACATTTAAAGGGCCTACCTTCTTTCAAATTATCTTCAGTGGTTTTCACGATTTGGTTGGGACCGGCTTTATTGATTTTAGGTTTGACTGGATTTTTCGATGAATTCAAAGCGACGCCTGAGCAATTAAAAGGTTTGGGATATATTTCAATTTTAGCTTTGGTGGGAACAGCTTTGGCAATGATTTTATATTATCGATTGATTCAACAAACTTCAGCGATTTTCGCTTCGAC
>Ga0209487_1001153_pt1 | contig 22761 bp, 18 predicted proteins | sample Poulit2012_FD_187524 | JGI IMG/M metagenome (GOLD analysis project Ga0209487, IMG submission 187524) | Agricultural soil microbial communities from Georgia to study Nitrogen management - Poultry litter 2012 (SPAdes) (version 2) | ecosystem: Environmental > Terrestrial > Soil > Agricultural land...
TGATTGCTTTCATTTCAGCTAAGGCTGGGACAAAATGGATTGATCAATTATTACCTCCTATTGTTATTGGACCGATGATTATGGTAATTGGTTTGGGCTTATCAGGTTCAGCTGTTCAAAATGCTGGGTTAGTCTCTGACGCTCAATGGCAAAATATTGTGATTGCTGTAAGTACATTTTTAATTACGGCATTTGTTAACACAAAAGCTACTGGTTTTCTTCGAATTATTCCTTTCCTCATTGGAATAGCTGGTGGTTATGTTATTGCATTGCTTCTTGGTGTGGTAGATATCACTCCGATTATTGAAGCAGATTGGTTTAGTCTCCCCGAATTATACCTTCCTTTTAAAACAACTTTATTTAACGATTACCAACTTTATTTTGGTCCTGAAGCCTGGGCGTTCTTACCTCTTGTATTAGTAACGGCTGCAGAACATATTGGAGACCATACTGTTTTAAGTAAAATTACAAATCGTAATTTCCTGAAAGATCCAGGACTTGCTGCAACTTTAACAGGAGATGGCGTTGCGACTTTTGTCTCAGCTTTCTTCGGTGGACCAGCGAATACGACTTACGGAGAAAACACAGGAGTTGTTGGCTTAACACGTATAGCTTCTACGAGTGTGATTCGAAATGCTGCAATTATTGGAATTATTTTAAGTTTCCTCGGTAAATTTACAGCTTTATTATCGACTATTCCGGATGCAGTCATCGGAGGTATGTCGATTATTCTATACGGAGTCATCGCAAGTAATGGACTGAAAGTAATGATTGATGAACAAATTGATTTTACGAAAGTCCGAAACTTAATCATCGCAAGTGCTATGTTAGTGATTGGTCTTGGTGGAGCGGTACTTGATATTGGACCACTAGTGGTTTCGGGTACGGCACTCAGTGCAGTGATCGGGGTTGTTCTTAACTTAATATTACCTAAAGACGAATAAAACGAAGTAGCGACAAATGATTTACTGAAGGGGTGTCATTTAGGAACGTGAAGAGCTTTAAAGTAAATTTCTGGATGTTCTATCGATTGTGTTTTCTGTGAACTTTGTTAAAATATAGGAAATAGTTAAAGTATGGAATTCGAGAGAGGATATTTAGTTATGGACCATTATTATTCATCAAAACCTTCATCAGAAAGTAAACGTGAAACGATTGAGGCAGAAATTGCAGGACATAAATTTTCGTTTATTACAGACGCTGGAGTCTTTTCGAAAAATCGTGTGGACGTAGGATCAGAGGTTTTAATGACTACGGCTAGTAAGACAAGTTTTCCAGAGGGGAATTTGCTGGATGTGGGTTGTGGTTATGGTCCAGTGGGTTTATATTTGGCGGCTGCTTTTCCGGGACGCCACATCGAAATGGTGGATATGAACGAGCGGGCGTTGGACTTAGCGAGAGACAATGCAAAATTGAATGAAATAGAGAATGTTGAAATTTATCAGTCAGATTTATTTGAAAATGTAGAGAATCATCAATTTGCTGGGATTATTTCTAATCCTCCAATAAGAGCGGGCAAAAAAGTGGTGCACCAGATTCTTGAAGAAGCTTATGATTATCTTGCGCCTGGTGGTTTGTTACAGATTGTGATTCAGAAAAAACAAGGCGCTCCTAGTGCACGTAAAAAAATGGAAGAAGTTTTTGGGAATGTCGAACGTGTCGCTTTGGAGAAAGGCTACTGGATTTTAGAATCAAAAAAGTAGTAAAGAAATACTAATATTCTATATAAAATAAAAAAAGAGTTATTTAACAGCTTAGTTTCATTCGTTCAAGTGCTGTTAAATAACTCTTTTAAAGTTTGTCTCTATTCAGTTTAAAAAATAATTGGCGCTCCTGGTCCGAGTGGTAATTCAAATAAGTACCAACCGGAGAATAACAGGATCCAACTTACTAAGAAGGCTATTGAATAGATCACCATAATAGAAATTAGTGTGCCGATTCCGGAATCTTTATCATATCTTTTCATAAAGACTAGAATCATAGCAAAGTAACTCATCAACGGTGAGATGATGTTTGTGGTTGAGTCGGCAATTCGATAAGCCATTAAAGTAGCTTCGGGCGTAATATTTAGTTCATAAAACATGGGTGTAAAAATAGGCGATAGTAAAGTCCATTTTGCAGAAGCAGACCCCATAAATAAATTGATAATAGCCGTCAAAAGAATAAAACCAAGTAAGATAGGTAAACCAACTAAGTTAATAGATTTTAAAAAGTCAGCACCAGTTGTCGATAAAATGGTTCCCATATTCGAATAGTCAAAGTAATTAATTAACTGAGCGGCGAAAAATGATAAGACAATATAACTACCCATTGTCTTCATTGATTCCGTCATACCTTCAACAAAATCATCTGAATTATTTATTTTATTGACGGTTATTCCGTATGCTAAACCTGGCAACGTGAATAGAAGATAAAGAGCGAATAAAAGCCCGCTACCTAAGAAAGCATTTAAAGACTGGCCACCCGTTGTATCGTCATAAGATTGGAACAATGCATCAGGACCAAACATTAAGTAAGCCATAATGGCTACATAAACGATCAAAACAATAAGTGCGTTTCGAAGTCCTTTTAATTCTCTATCGGTCAATGGTTCGTCACTAGGGCGATAACTTCCAGTATATTCACCGAGACGCGGTTCAACAATTCGATCCGTTACCAGGGTTCCTACAATCGTTAAAAGGACAGTAGAGACGATTAAAAAGTACCAGTTTGCTGTGATGGACATTTCGTAATTAATACCTGCGGATGCTAAAGACTCATTTGCGATACCAACTAATAATGCATCCAGTTGTCCTGGAAGTAAGTTCGCTGAGAAACCAGCAGAAACCCCTGCAAAAGCCGCAGATAATCCAGCAATTGGATGACGTCCTGCAGCAGCAAATATTAGCGCACCTAAAGGAATAATAACGACATAGCCCACATCAGAAGCCATATTAGACATAATCCCTGCAAAAATAACTGCGGCTGATAGCAAAGCGCTTGGAACATTCGCGAGCAATCGCTTCATGGCGGCAGAAATTAAACCTGTCCATTCTGCAACCCCTACACCTAGCATGGCCACAAGAACAGTCCCTAGAGGGGCGAAACTTGTAAAGTTTTCAACAGCAGAGTTGAAGATATGATTAATACCGGAAGCATTTAATAAAGAAACGGCTTCTACGGTCACATATTCCTGATTCGCTGTATCGAAGTAGGAGACCTCAACGCCTAATGAAGCTAGGATTTGAGATAAAACAATAATGAAAGCAGCTAAAATAATAAATAGCACTACGGGATGGGGAAGTTTATTTCCTACTTTTTCTATCCATCCCAACACCCCAGATGACTGTTGTGAATTTTCTTCTGTACTCATATTTTCCTCCTTGTTTATAAAATGTTCTGATTAGTTTATTCATTAAATAAATAAAGAAACATTTGCTCTTCAGATTATCAAAGATATGGAAGGAATAAAAGAGGGAATTACAATTTTTTGCTTGTCTGAGGGAACTGAAGAAAATTTCTATAATATGCTCCATTTTCTTTAAAAAGATAGTTGAAATTAATACTTAGATGATTTAAGATATTTACTTGACATTATAAAAAATATACCCTATAATACATGAACGCTATATTGTTGGAAATATTGGTGAAGGCAGTCTGAAATATTGTCCAGACAGGCTTTCGGGAAAACAAAAGACATTGTGGATTTATTAATTACACATTTCTTTTGTTATTTTTTTGCTTAAAATTAGGAAAAAGAGTCATTTGTTATCAAATGGTAACCGATCTGTAATATTTGTAATATATAATTTTGAAAACTATTTGAAAGAAATGATACATCTCCTAATGATAAAGTCCAATATTTTAATGGTAAGTAGTGAAATCAATGAGAGGTGAATAGAGTGCGAGGTAATGAAGTTCACTATGGTAAAAAACGAATTCGTAGAAGTTTTTCTAGAATTCGCGAAGTGATGGAAATTCCCAATTTGATTGAGATACAATCCGACTCTTATCAGTGGTTTTTAGATGAAGGTTTGAAAGAATTGTTCCAGGATATTTCTCCAATTGAAGATTTTTCTGGAAACTTAGCATTAGACTTTTTGGATTACTCATTTGATGAGCCAAAATATTCAGTTGACGAAGCGCGCGAACACGATGCTAATTATTCAACGCCAGTCTATGTAAAACTACGATTAGTAAATAATGAAACAGGCGAAATAAAAGAACAAGAAGTTTTCTTTGGTGATCTACCTTTAATGACAGAACAAGGGACATTTATTATTAATGGATCAGAACGTGTAGTTGTTTCCCAGCTAGTTCGTTCTCCAGGCGTATATTTTAGTCCAAAAATTGAAAAGAATGGTAGAGAAGGATTCAGTGCAGTAATGATTCCTAACCGAGGTGCATGGTTAGAATTTGAAACAGATACAAGAGGTTTATTGAACGTACGTATTGACCGTACCCGTAAATTACCTTTAACAACATTTATTCGAGCACTTGGTTTTGGATCAGATGATGAAATAATTGATCTCATTGGTAATAACACAGCAATGCAAGGGACATTAGAAAAAGATGTTCATAAAAATCCAGCAGACTCTCGTGTAGAAGAAGCTCTAAAAGATATTTATGAAAGTTTACGTCCAGGAGAGCCGAAAACAGCAGACTCTTCAAGAAGTCTACTAAACACTCGTTTCTTTGACCCAAGAAGATATGACTTAGCATATGTTGGACGTTACAAATTAAATAAAAAATTAAATATTAAAACTCGTTTATTGAACCAAACTTTAGCTGAAACATTAGTTGATCCTGAAACAGGAGAAATATTAGCTGAAGAAGGTACTGTAATTAACCACGATATAATAGAGGAACTAACTCCTCATATTGATAATGGTTTATTTGATGTAACACTAAATCCATCAAATGAAGCAGTAGTTACAGAACCAATGAATGTTCAAATTGTAAAAGTCTATTCTAAAGTAGATCCAGAGCGTGTAGTAAACATTATTGGTAATGGCGAACCATCTGAAGATAAAAAATGGTTATTGCCTGAAGATGTTATTGCATCAATTAGTTACTACTTTGGTTTATTAGAAGGACTTGGAGAAATTGATGATATTGACCACTTAGGTAACCGTCGTATCCGTTCAGTCGGAGAGCTACTACAAAATCAATATCGTATCGGAGTTTCTCGTATGGAGCGTGTGGTACGTGAGCGTATGTCTATTCAAGATGCAGACACGACGACACCACAACAATTAATTAATATCCGACCAGTTGTCGCTTCTGTGAAAGAATTCTTTGGTTCATCACAGCTTTCTCAGTTCATGGATCAAGTTAACCCATTAAGTGAGTTATCACATAAGCGTCGTCTATCTGCGTTAGGACCTGGTGGTTTGACACGTGAACGTGCAGGATATGAAGTACGTGACGTTCATTATTCACATTATGGTCGTATGTGTCCGATCGAGACACCAGAGGGACCAAACATTGGGTTAATTAACAGTCTTTCAACGTATTCAAAAATTAATAAATTCGGTTTTATTGAAACACCTTATCGTAAAGTGGACCGCAAAAATGGTCGAGTAACCGATGAAATTGAATATTTAACAGCAGATGAAGAAGACTTATATACGATTGCACAAGCAAACTCATTACTTGATGAAGAAGATCACTTTGTCGCAGACCGAGTATTAGCTCGACGCAGAGATGATAACGAAGAAGTTCCAGTAGAACAAATTGACTACATGGACGTCTCGCCAAAACAAGTTGTTTCTGTAGCGACAGCAAGTATCCCATTCCTAGAAAACGACGACTCAAACCGTGCGTTAATGGGAGCGAACATGCAGCGTCAAGCAGTACCTTTATTAAATCCTGAAGCACCACTTGTTGGTACAGGAATTGAAAACACTGCAGCTAAAGGTTCAGGATCTGCGATTGTTGCGAAAAATGCAGGTGTTGTTGATTATGTAGATGCTGAAAACATTCGAATTCGTCAATCAAACGGTATGATTGATCACTATCATGTATTTAAGTTCCAACGTTCAAACTCAGGAACTTCATACAACCAAAGACCAATTGTTAGTCATGGTGAAAAAGTAGATAAAGGAGATATTCTTGCGGATGGACCGGCTATGGAACAAGGTGAAATAGCTTTAGGTAAAAACCCATTAATTGCCTTTACTACATTTGATGGTTATAACTTCGAGGATGCGGTAATTATGAGTGAGCGTCTCGTTAAAGATGATGTTTACACATCGATCCACATCGAAGAATATGAATCAGAAGCTAGAGATACAAAATTAGGACCAGAAGAAATTACACGTGAAATTCCAAACGTTGGAGATGCCGCGTTAAGAAACTTAGATGAAAATGGAATTATCCGTGTAGGTGCTGAAGTTCGCGATGGTGATATCTTAGTTGGTAAAGTAACACCAAAAGGGATGTCAGAACAATCAGCAGAAGAAAAACTACTGCATGCAATTTTCGGAGAGAAAGCACGTGAAGTTCGTGACTCATCTCTACGTGTACCACATGGTGGTGGCGGAATTGTAAGTGAAGTTAAAGTCTTCAAACGTGAAGAAGGAGACGAACTATCTGCAGGAGTAAACGACCTAGTTCGAGTATATATTGCCCAAAAACGTAAAATTAGTGTTGGAGATAAAATGGCTGGACGTCATGGAAATAAAGGTGTTGTTTCATTAATTCTTCCAGAAGAAGATATGCCTTATTTACCAGATGGTACGCCAGTTGACATTATGTTGAACCCATTAGGTGTTCCTTCACGTATGAATATTGGACAAGTCTTTGAGCTACACTTAGGTATGGCTGCACGTGAACTTGGCGTTCACTTTGCAACACCAGTATTCGATGGGGCAACAGAGGAAGACATTATGGACGTTTTAGAAGAAGCTGGTTGGGACCGCGACGGTAAGACTGTTTTATATGACGGACGTACTGGAGAAGCCTTTGATAACGAAGTATCTGTTGGTGTTATGTACTTCTTGAAATTATCCCATATGGTTGATGACAAGATGCATGCTCGTTCAACAGGACCTTACTCACTCGTTACACAACAACCACTTGGAGGTAAAGCTCAGTTTGGTGGTCAGCGTTTCGGAGAGATGGAGGTTTGGGCACTAGAAGCTTATGGTGCTTCATACACGTTACAAGAAATCCTCACATACAAGTCAGATGACGTTGAAGGACGCGTGAAGACTTATGAAGCGATTGTTAAAGGCGATCCTCTACCAAAACCAGGCGTTCCAGAATCATTCCGAGTACTTGTTAAAGAATTACAAGCACTTGGTTTAGATATGAAAGTTCTAGACGTTGAGAACCGCGCGATCGAACTAGAAACTAGCGATGATGACGAAACATTTAACAACATCGACTCTCTAGAAGAAATTAAAAAACAAGAAGATGCTAAGCGAGAAGCTGAAGCAGCTAAAGAAGCAGAAGTTCAAGAATAATTTTTTAAAATATTTAGTTAGATGTATTCATTGAAGAAAGTGACGACCCGTTTTATTTCTTCTATATAAGTAGGAAATGGACGTCACTTTTCTCCAATGAAATATAACTGAACAGAGGGCAGTTCAAAAAATCATAAAAGGGAGGTTTGCCCCCTTGATTGACGTAAATAAATTTAATCATGTTCAAATTTCTATTGCTTCTCCTGAAAAGATTCGCCAATGGTCGTTTGGAGAAGTTAAAAAACCAGAAACCATAAACTATCGTACACTCAAACCAGAACGTGACGGTTTATTCTGTGAGCGCATCTTTGGTCCAACAAAAGACTATGAATGTGCTTGTGGTAAATATCGTCGTATCCACTATAAAGGAATTGTTTGTGACCGTTGTGGAGTAGAAGTTACAAATTCTAAAGTTCGTCGTGAACGTATGGGTCATATCGAACTTGCTACACCAGTTACACACATTTGGTACTTCAAAGGTATTCCAAGTCGTTTAGGTCTTATCTTAGATATGAGTCCTAGATCATTAGAAGAAATCATTTATTATGCATCATATGTTGTCATTGAACCAGGTGACACACCGTTTGAGAAAAAACAACTATTAAATGAGTTCGAATATCGTGATGCTCGTCTAGAATATGGAACGGCATTCCGTGCTGAAGTGGGTGCTGAAGCGATTAAACTATTACTAGATGATGTGGATTTAGAAGCAGAAGTTAAAGAACTTAAAGAATTTTTACTAACAGCTACAGGCCAAAGACGTACGCGTGCAATCCGTCGATTAGACATTATGGATTCATTTGCGACGTCGGGAAACGAACTACAATGGATGGTTATGGATGTTCTTCCAGTTATTCCACCAGAGTTACGACCAATGGTACAGCTAGATGGTGGACGTTTTGCGACAAGTGATATGAACGATTTATACCGTCGTGTCATTAACCGTAATAACCGTCTAAAAAGATTACTCGATTTAAATGCACCACATATCATTGTTCAAAATGAGAAACGTATGCTGCAAGAAGCGGTAGATGCGTTGATTGATAACGGTCGTCGTGGTCGTCCAGTAACAGGACCAGGTAACCGTCCATTAAAATCACTTTCTCATATGTTGAAAGGTAAGCAAGGACGTTTCCGTCAAAACTTACTTGGTAAACGTGTAGACTACTCAGGTCGTTCAGTTATTGTTGTTGGACCTGAATTGAAAATGTATGAATGTGGTCTGCCAAAACAAATGGCTGTAGAATTATTTAAACCATTTGTTATGCGCGAACTTGTTGCTCGCGAGATCGCAACAAATATTAAAAATGCGAAACGTAAAGTGGAGCAATTAGATGAAGAGATTTGGGAAGTATTAGAAGATGTTATTCAAGAACATCCAGTACTTCTAAACCGTGCACCGACACTTCACCGTTTAGGTATTCAAGCTTTCCAACCAGTTCTTATCGATGGAAAAGCGATTCGTCTACACCCATTAGTCTGTGAAGCTTACAATGCGGACTTTGACGGGGACCAAATGGCGGTTCACGTACCATTAAGTGAAGAAGCAAAAGCAGAAGCAAGAATTTTAATGCTTGGTGCGCAAAATATTCTTAACCCTAAAGATGGTAAACCAGTTGTTACTCCTTCTCAAGATATGGTCTTAGGTAACTACTACCTAACACTAGAAAGAGCTGGAGCTGAAGGAGAAGGTATGATCTTCTCAACACCTGAAGAAATTTTCCAAGCTTACAAAACAGGATATGTTCATTTACACTCTCGTATTGCCATTCAAACAGTGGACTTACCGAAAAAACGATTCACTGAAGAACAAAAAGATCAATACTTGATTACAACGGTTGGGAAAATTATCTTTAACAATATTATGCCTGAAGAATTTCCATACCTAAATGAACCAACACTTAATAACTTAGAAGTTAAAACACCAGATAAATATTTCGTGCCTTACGGTACAAATATTAAAGAACACATTGCAAACCAAGAACCTGTAAGACCATTTAAGAAAAAAGATTTAGGTAATGTCATTGCCGAAGTGTTCAAGAGATTCCATGTATCAGAAACATCAGAAATGCTGGATGAAATGAAAAACTTAGGTTACCAATACTCTACCAAATCAGGAATTACAGTAGGTATTGCAGATATTCCTATCTTAGAAGATAAAGAAAAATTCTTGGAAGAAGCAAGTGCAAAAGTTGACCGCGTAAATGCAACACACCGTCGTGGTTTAATTTCAGAAGACGAACGTTACCAAAACGTTATCGATATCTGGACAGAAGCCAGAGATGTTATCCAAAACGAATTAGCAACAACTGTTGATCGTCGAAATAACATCTATATGATGAGTGACTCTGGAGCTCGTGGTTCAATTTCTAACTTTACGCAGTTAGCGGGTATGCGTGGATTAATCGCAGGACCAAGTGGAAAAATCATGGAATTACCGATTACTTCAAACTTCCGTGAAGGGCTATCTGTTTTAGAGATGTTCATTTCTACACACGGTGCTCGTAAAGGTATGACGGATACGGCGCTTAAGACTGCTGACTCGGGTTACTTAACTCGTCGTCTAGTTGACGTTTCACAAGATGTTATCGTTCGTGAAGATGACTGTGGAACTGAAGGCGGAATTGTTGCTCGTGAATTGAAACAAGGAAACGAAGAAATTGAAAGTTTAGAAGAACGTATTATTGGACGTTATTCTCGTCAAACCGTTTTACATCCTGAAACAGGAGAAGAACTCGTTGTCGAAAATGCAATGATTACTGAAGATATTGCTCGCGAAATTGTAAATGCGGGAATTGAAGAAGTATCGATTCGTTCAGTATACAAATGTAACTCTCCACACGGTGTTTGCCGTAAATGTTATGGTAGAAACTTAGCGACAGGTCGCGAAGTTGAAGTTGGAGAAGCAGTAGGAATCGTTGCAGCACAATCTATCGGTGAGCCAGGTACTCAGTTAACAATGCGTACATTCCATACCGGTGGGGTTGCAGGGGACGATATTACTCAAGGTTTACCTCGTGTTCAAGAAATCTTTGAAGCTAGACATCCAAAAGGTCAAGCGACAATTTCTGAAGTGACGGGTGTTATTGAGTCAATTGAAGAAAACCCAGAAGAAAATGACAAAGAAGTAACTGTAAAAGGTCATACAGATACACGATCATACAAATTACCAAGAAACGCACGTATGCGTGTAGGTGTTGGAGACACAATTGAACGTGGAGACGCATTTAACGAAGGTTCAATTGATCCAAAAGAATTACTTGCTGTAAGTGGCGTGGCGAAACTTCAAGAATATATCTTGAAAGAAGTTCAATACGCTTACCGAAGTCAAGGGGTAGAAATCGGAGACAAACACGTGGAAGTTATTGCACGTCAAATGTTACGAAAAGTTCGCATCCTTGATCCAGGTGACACAGAAATCTTACCAGGTGAATTAATGGATATCCATGACTTTAAAGAACACGTTACGGAAACATTAATGTCTGGTGGACAACCAGCAACCGCTCGTCCTGTATTATTAGGAATTACCAAAGCAGCGCTTGAAACAAATAGTTTCTTATCTGCTGCTTCGTTCCAGGAAACAACGCGTGTCCTAACTGATGCCGTTATCCGTGGTAAATCTGACGATTTAGTTGGATTGAAAGAGAATGTTATTATTGGTAAACAAATTCCAGCAGGTACAGGTATTAAGCTATATACAGATTTAGAGCCTAAATCAGTTGGCCTAGATGATGAAATGGCATACGCAGCTGCTGAAGAAGATACAGAAGAATAAGAAAAAACTTGATCATAAAAAAGTTTCGGCAAAGAGTAAGGGACGTCCCTTGCTCTTTCGCTGAAATATTTATAATTATATGAAAGAAAATCTTTCAAGAACACATAAAATAAAATCAGACAAAAAACTTCAAATATATCAGCAAAATTGTTGATTGGTGTTGACAAAACTACCACGAAGTGCTATTATTCTAAAGGTGCTTTTCATTTGGAAAGCGACTATTCTCGTATTCATTTCGAAATAGGACTTCAAAGAAAAAGCAAAACGTCTATACAACAGTAAAAGTCGCATATCTATGCGCTTTAATATTTTTTTGTAAAAGATGATACGTCTGGATGTGTGGACTTAAAACTACTGAAAGGGAGGGAAATATTAAATGCCTACAATTAATCAATTAGTTCGTAAACCTCGTAAGAGTAAAACGAAAAAATCTGAGTCACCAGCTTTAAATAGAGGATATAACACACTAAAACGTGAATCTACTCGAGTATTATCTCCACAAAAACGTGGTGTTTGTACACGTGTTGGTACAATGACTCCTAAAAAGCCTAACTCAGCTTTACGTAAATATGCACGTGTTCGTTTATCTAACCAGATTGAAGTTACAGCTTACATTCCTGGTGAAGGACATAACTTACAAGAGCATAACGTAGTACTTATTCGTGGTGGTCGAGTAAAAGACTTGCCAGGGGTACGTTACCATGTTGTTCGTGGTGCTTTAGATACAGCTGGAGTTACTGACCGTAAACAAAGCCGTTCTAAATACGGTACAAAAAAACCTAAATAATAAAATAAAATTAATCATTTAAAAATTAATTATTCTCGAGGAAGGAGGATGGTCATGCCTCGTAAAGGACCAGTAGCAAAAAGAGATGTAATACCTGATCCCATTTATGATTCAAAATTGGTTACTCGCTTGATTAACCGTTTGATGGTTGATGGAAAACGTGGTAAAGCATCGACAATTTTATACAAAGCATTTGATATTATTTCTGAAGAAACTGGAAATGAACCAATGGAAGTATTTGAACAGGCATTGAAAAATTTAATGCCAGTATTGGAGGTACGTTCACGTCGTGTTGGTGGATCAAACTACCAAGTACCAGTTGAAGTACGTCCAGAGCGTCGAACAACTCTAGCATTACGTTGGTTAGTTAACTACGCACGTTTACGCGGAGAAACTACAATGTATGAACGTTTAGCTCATGAAATTATGGATGCAGCTAACAATACAGGTGCAGCAGTTCGTCGTCGTGAAGAAGTACACCAAATGGCAGAAGCGAACAAAGCATTTGCACATTATCGTTGGTAAAATTTTCAAGAAATTAACATTTATAACTAAAGATTTATCGTACAATTAACAAGTAATCGCCTTAAAAAGGCACGAAAACAAAAATAAGGGGTGTAGAATTTTGGCTAAAAGAGAATTTTCTCTGGAGAACACACGTAATATCGGAATCATGGCTCATATCGATGCTGGTAAAACAACCACAACCGAACGTATCTTGTACTATACAGGTCGTACGCACAAAATTGGTGAAACGCATGATGGCGCTTCTCAAATGGACTGGATGGAACAAGAGCAAGAGCGTGGAATTACGATTACATCAGCAGCTACAACTGCTCAGTGGAAAGGCCACCGTGTAAATATTATTGATACTCCTGGACACGTGGACTTTACTGTAGAGGTTGAGCGTTCATTACGTGTACTAGATGGTGCAGTTACAGTGCTTGATGCACAATCTGGTGTTGAGCCACAAACAGAAACAGTGTGGCGCCAAGCAACAACTTATGGTGTTCCCCGAATTGTCTTCATTAACAAAATGGACAAAATTGGTGCAGATTTCTTATATGCAGCTGGTACATTAAACGAGCGCATGCAAGCAAATGCTCACCCAATTCAATTACCAATCGGTGCTGAAGATCAATTTGAAGGAATTATTGACTTAGTAAACATGAATGCAATCATCTATCATGATGAAATGGGTCAAGAAGTAACAGTTGAAGAAATTCCTGAAGAATACCTAGATCAAGCAACAGAATATCGCGAAAGTCTAGTAGAAGCAGTTGCTGAACTAGATGACGAATTAATGATGAAATACCTTGAAGGTGAAGAAATCACTTTAGAGGAACTTAAAAATGGTATCCGACAAGCAACAGTTAATGTTGAATTTTACCCAATTCTTGTAGGTTCAGCATTCAAAAACAAAGGTGTTCAACCTTTATTAGATGCTGTCGTTGACTACTTACCTTCACCGGTAGAAGTTCATGCTATTCAAGGTCACGCAGTAGATAACCCAGATGAAGTTATCGAGCGTCCAGCAGATGACGAAGGTCCATTTGCAGCTTTAGCATTTAAAGTTATGACAGACCCATTCGTTGGTCGTTTAACTTTCTTCCGTGTGTACTCAGGTACATTAGAAGCAGGATCTTACGTATTAAATGCTACTAAAGATAACCGTGAACGTGTAGGACGTATCCTACAAATGCACGCGAACTCTCGTGAAGAGATTCCTGAAGTATTCTCAGGAGATATCGCAGCAGCGGTTGGATTAAAAGATACAGGTACGGGTGACACTTTATGTGCTGAAGACTCACCGGTAATTCTTGAGTCTATGGAATTCCCAGAACCAGTTATCCAAGTAGCGATTGAACCTAAAACAAAAGCTGACCAAGATAAAATGGGTACAGCACTACAAAAACTTGCAGAAGAGGATCCAACTTTCCGAGCTGAAACAGATCGCGAAACAGGTGAAACTTTAATTTCAGGTATGGGTGAACTTCACCTTGAGGTTATTGTTGACCGTCTAAAACGTGAATTTAAAGTTGAAGCTAACGTTGGTGCTCCACAAGTTTCTTACCGTGAAACATTCACGAAAACAGTTGAAGCAGAAGGTAAATTCATCCGTCAATCAGGTGGTAAAGGTCAATACGGTCACGTATGGATCGAGTTTTCACCACTTGAAGAAGGAGAAGGATTTGAATTCGAAGATGCAATTGTTGGGGGAGTTGTTCCTCGTGAATATATTCCAGCAGTTGAGCAAGGTCTAGAATCAGCTATGGAAGGTGGAGTTTTAGCAGGTTATCCATTAATCGACGTTAAAGCTAAGCTATATGATGGTTCTTATCACGATGTTGACTCGAGTGAGACAGCATTTAAAGTTGCAGCTTCAATGGCTCTACGTGCAGCAGCTAAAAAAGCAGGTGCTGTAATTTTAGAACCAATGATGTCGGTTGATATTACTGCTCCTGAAGAATATTTAGGAGACTTGATGGGACATATTTCATCTCGTCGTGGTACTATTGAAGGACAAGAACAACATGGTAATGCAATGACAGTTACAGGATCTATTCCATTATCAGAAATGTTTGGTTACGCAACAACTCTACGTTCTGCTACACAAGGTCGAGGAACATTTACAATGCAATTTGACCATTATGAAGCAGTTCCAAATAGTATTGCGGAAGAAATCATTGCGAAACATGGTGGATCTTCTAACGAAGAATAATCATTATTCTTCTATAATAATTGTTATATAAAATAAATGAATCACCACTGATGGAGTTAGGTGAAAAAGGATGTTATTAATATTTGATTTCATCTAGCTATGTCAGTATAATAATTAAAGGTATGGGTAGGAATCTACCCAAATAAAATTAAAACTTAAAATCCTTAAGGAGGACATTTTTAAAATGGGAAAAGAGAAATTTGATCGTTCAAAACCACATATGAATATTGGTACAATTGGACACGTTGACCACGGTAAAACTACTTTAACAGCAGCTATCACAAACGTATTAGCGAAACAAGGTTTGGCAGATGCTCGAGCTTATGACGCAATCGATGGTGCCACTGAAGAAAAAGAACGTGGAATTACAATCTCAACTTCACACGTTGAATATGAAACAGAAAACCGTCACTATGCACATATTGACGCTCCAGGACACGCGGACTACGTTAAAAACATGATTACTGGTGCTGCTCAAATGGATGGTGCTATCTTAGTAGTATCTGCAGCTGATGGTCCGATGCCACAAACTCGTGAACATATCCTATTATCTCGTCAAGTTGGTATTCCATATATCGTTGTTTTCTTAAACAAACTAGATATGGTTGATGACGAAGAATTAGTAGAATTAGTAGAAATGGAAGTTCGTGATTTATTATCAGAATACGACTTCCCAGGTGACGACACTCCTGTAGTCGCTGGATCAGCTCTAAAAGCTTTAGAAGGCGATGAAGAGTACGAAGAAAAAATTCTTGAATTAATGGCTACTGTTGATGAGTACATTCCATTACCAGACCGTGACTCAAGCAAACCTTTCTTAATGCCAGTTGAGGACGTATTCTCAATTTCTGGTCGTGGTACTGTTGCTACAGGTCGTGTAGAACAAGGACAAGTTTCTGTTGGTGACGAAGTTGAAGTTGTTGGTCTTAAAGACACAGCTAAAACAACTGTTACTGGTGTAGAAATGTTCCGTAAAATGTTAGACTTCGCTGAAGCTGGAGATAACATTGGTGCGTTATTACGTGGACTTTCACGTGATGACATCGAGCGTGGACAAGTTTTAGCACAACCAGGTTCAATTAACCCACATGCTAAATTCAAAGGTCAAGTTTATGTATTGTCTAAAGAAGAAGGTGGACGTCATACTCCATTCTTCACTAACTACCGTCCTCAGTTCTACTTCCGTACAACTGACGTTACAGGTGTTGTAGACTTACCAGAAGGTACAGAAATGGTTATGCCTGGTGACGATACAGAAATGACTGTAGAATTAATCGCACCTATCGCTGTTGAAGAAGGTACACGTTTCACAATCCGTGAAGGTGGACGTACAGTTGGTGCTGGAGTTGTAACAGAAATTCTATAATTCGTTATAGAAGGGTCACAACCCAAATCATAAAACATTAAATTTAGCCCTGCAACTTTGTAGAAATACAGAGTAGCAGGGCTTTTTTGTATATAAATTTATGGAAAGTTGTTTTGTGTCATGACATTCCGATTATCATGATGCAAGACAGATCTCACGTTATAACATTCCAATTAACATGACATAAGGCTCATCTCGTGTTATGTCATTCTGACTATCGTAACACGAGGCAGGTCTCATGTTACGATAATCCAATTATTGTGACACAAAGTTTAATACGTCAGAGATTTTTAATATGGATATGATAATCTGTATCATTCATCCAATGAATTCTAGGTAGAGTCAGTTCAAAGTATTGACGTATTTTTTCAAAAGGTAATTTTAAATTTATATAGTAAGTATATTTTCCATTTCCTCTAACTTCGAAATGTTTCTTTAGAATTTTTATTAGAACTCCATAAGAAATCTGGTTATCAAAAAACTCTAGTAAATTACCTCTGGTTAAATCTTTATCATGTTTCAATACACCATACTCACAAATCGTTCGCAGAATAGCTTCTTCACGTGGTTCATGAAAGCCACAAGAACATTTAATATATTTTTTTTGATTATTAAAATCTAAATCAAAGGTCTCACAGTTTGCACAGCAGATTCCTTTACGTAAGCTATCCATTTCATCATCAGTTATTGGTTTAGCTAGGTTAGGATTTAAGATTTCATATCGCTCTAAATATTGGATCAAGCCATCTTTGTCTATACTTCCATACATTTGAGTATTTTGTTCTTCTTTCACTATCTCTCGAATATATCTTCGTAAGTTATTCCTTGAAATGACTTTGATATCTTCAACAGGAGACTGTATATCTACTTCTTGATCAATTGCTGACAAAATTAACGCACCTTTCACTTGGATATGCGGCGAAAACTCCGCACAAATCTTTTTCATATTCAAAAAGTTTTTCCGTGCTTGGGCTACTGGACTGTTTTTGACTTTCTTATTATTGACACGACAAACACCATCACAATGTGAATAATCATAGTCATAATTTTTTACTTCAAAAACATAACAATGCGTGTTTGTTATAAGTGTGATATCATTTTCGCATCTTCCAAAATCATCAAACCACATATTACGTATAATGATCCAATGTTCTTTACCATATACCTTTAAATATTCGACTACTGTATTTTCGCCAATGAGTCCAGCTTCCTTTATCTTATGTAAGTATCGTTCTTTGTCTGAAAGCCGAGTAGATCTCTTTATGTAAATTCGACCGTAATCAAGTTCGGACGGATATCCTAGTGTTTCTTTTAGCAATTTTGTTTGGACTTCTATCATGAATACTTCACCACTTCTCAAATATTTTGGAGAATAAAATGAACCTCCTACTATATATATTTGCGAAAAATCTAAAAATCCACTTTTTTCTTTTGAATATTTTAAAAACAGCGTCTTCGCCCATTTTACCTTCAAAAACTCTTGAAACCATTTGCAAATCTTTTTTTAAAACTTTTTTATAAAAAATTCGAATAAATAGCAAATAAAGCTTGAATCATCAACGAAATCATTGTATACTATTCTATGTGTCTAATAAGGGGTTCGTGCGCTTAAAAAGCGTAGGAAATATACAAAAACATTCATTTGAATGGATTTATACCCCAGTTTAGAAGCAAAACAAGGCAATGAAGTGAGAGGTTGCGACACGCTCGGACGCGTTGCCATGAACGGGCGCGGTGGAAATTCTCGCAGAGCTATGTTTATTATAAAATAAACGAAGGAGGGAAAATCATGGCTAAACAAAAAATTCGTATTCGTTTGAAAGCATATGAACACGGAGTGTTAGATCAATCAGCACAAAAGATTGTTGATACAGCAGAAAGAACAGGTGCAACAATTGCTGGACCAGTTCCTTTGCCAACAGAACGTCAAGTGTTCACAGTAATTCGTTCACCACACAAATACAAAGACTCACGTGAACAATTCGAAATGCGCACACACAAACGTTTAGTAGATATTTTAAATCCAACACCAAAAACGGTTGATGCATTGACTAAATTGGATTTACCATCTGGTGTAGATATTGAAATCAAACTATAAGACGTTTTAAAAAGATTAACCAAGTTAATCGATTGAAAATGTTAGTACTAAATAAAAATACTTAAAATATAATGGAGGTGTACTCATGACCAAAGGAATCTTAGGGAAAAAAATCGGTATGACACAAATCTTTGACGAATCAGGACTTTTAGTTCCGGTAACTGTCTTAGAAGTTCAACCAAACGTTGTACTACAAGTTAAAACTGCTGAAACAGACGGTTATAACTCAGTGCAAATAGGTGTTGATGACAAACGCGATGTATTGTCAAATCAAGCCGAGCAAGGTCATGTTAAAAAAGCAAATACCGCTCCTAAGCGCTTCGTTAAGGAAATTCGCGATGCAGAGCTTGGAGAGGTAGAAGTTGGAACTGAATTAACTGTAGAGTTATTCGAAGCTGGAGAAATCGTAGATGTTACTGGTACTTCAAAAGGTAAAGGATACCAAGGAAACATCAAGCGCCATAACCAATCTCGCGGACCAGAAACACACGGTTCACGTTACCATCGTCGAGTTGGGGCAATGAGTGCAGCAGCAACACCGGCACGCGTTCGTAAAGGTAAAAAATTACCTGGACAAATGGGTGGCGACCAAGTTACAATTCAAAACCTTGAAATTGTTCAAGTAGATACAGATAAAAATGTCATTTTAGTAAAAGGTAATGTACCTGGAGCTAAAAAATCATTTGTCGAAATCAAATCAGCAGTGAAAGCTGATAATTAATCTGGAAGGGGGATTTGACACATGCCAACTGTAGACTTATTAAAACAAGATGGAACAACGGCTGGTGAAGTCGTATTAAACGATGAAATCTTTGGTATTGAACCAAATAAAAATGTTGTTTTTGATGTAGTTACAAATCAACAAGCTGCACAAAGACAAGGTACGCATGCAGTGAAGAATAGAAGTGCCGTACGTGGTGGTGGTAAAAAACCATGGCGTCAAAAAGGTACAGGTCGTGCTCGTCACGGATCTATCCGTTCTCCACAATGGCGTGGTGGTGGAGTTGTTTTCGGACCTACTCCTCGATCATATGGTTACAAAGTACCAAGAAAATCTCGTCGTCTAGCAATCAAATCTGTCCTTTCTCAAAAGGTACTAGATCAAGAATTGATTGTTGTTGACTCATTAGCACTAGACACACCAAAAACAAAAGATTTCAGAGCTATCTTAGAAAACCTAGAAGTAGACAAAAAAGTACTACTAGTATTAGAAAACACAAACGAAAATATTTTCAAATCAGCAAGAAACATTCCAAATGTGAAAATTGTTTCTTCAGATAATGTTTCAGTACTAGACGTAGTAGCACATGACTACTTACTAATCACTCAAACAGCTCTAGAAGAATTAGAGGGGGCTCTTCAATAATGGATGCACGTGATATCATTATTCGTCCAGTCATTACAGAACAATCTGTTTTTGATATGGATGACAAAAAATATACATTCATCGTTGATCCACGAGCTAACAGATCTCATATCAAACATGCAATTGAAGAATTGTTTGATGTAGACGTTAAGAAAGTTAACGTCATCAACACTGCTCGCAAGCCAAAAAATATGGGACGCTACCAAGGCTACAAAAAGAGCCGTAAAAAAGCTATTGTTACATTAACAGAAGCTTCAGCAGACATTGAAATCTTTGGCGAAAGCAATGATGAAGAATAATTCATTTAACGATAAAAAACTTTAAAAAATCAAGTAACGAAATATAAGGAGGGGAAAATAGTGGCTATTAAGAATTATAAACCTACTTCAAACGGTCGTCGTAATATGACAAGTTTAGATTTCTCAGAAATTACTACTGATAAGCCTGAAAAATCATTACTTATTAAAAATCCTAAACGAGCAGGCCGTAATCATCAAGGTAGAATCACGACCCGTCATCACGGCGGTGGCCACAAGCACCAATACCGTTTAATTGACTTCAAACGTCAAAAAGATGGAGTTCGCGGTATTGTTAAAACGATTGAATATGATCCAAACCGTTCGGCAAACATTTCCTTAATACAATATGAAGACGGTGTAAAAACATACATTTTAGCACCTCGAGGAATTCAAGTTGGCCAAGAAATTATGTCAGGTGAAGACGTAGATATTAGAACAGGGAATGCACTTCCACTATCAAACATTCCAGTGGGTACATTCATCCATAATATCGAATTAAAACCTGGTAAAGGCGGACAATTAGTTCGTTCAGCTGGTGGATCAGCACAAGTATTAGGTAAAGAAGGTAAATACGTTCTTGTACGTTTAAGTTCAGGAGAAAACCGTTTAATCTTAGCTTCTTGCCGTGCAACAATCGGTACTGTAGGTAACGAACAACACGAATTAGTAACAATTGGTAAAGCAGGACGTAATCGTTGGTTAGGTAAGAGACCAGCTGTACGTGGTTCTGCAATGAACCCTAACGATCACCCACACGGTGGTGGTGAAGGTAAAACCGGAATCGGTATGCCAAGTCCATTGTCACCATGGGGTAAACCTACTCTTGGTAAGAAAACTCGTCGTAAAAAAGAATCTGACAAGTTAATTGTACGTGGACGTCGCAAGAAAAAACGTAGCAAATAATAGGCATTAAAATGATAAAAGAATCTAGAATTTAAAAAGGAGGGTAAACATGGCCCGCAGTTTAAAAAAAGGACCTTTCGTCGATGATCATTTGATGAAGAAAGTTCAAGAAATGGGTGATGACAACAAACGAGTAATTCGTACGTGGTCTCGCCGATCAACAATTTTCCCGAATTTTGTTGGACACACAATTGCAGTTTATGATGGTCGTAAACATGTACCCGTATATATTCAAGAAGATATGGTTGGACACAAATTAGGTGAATTTGCCCCAACAAGAACATTCCGTGGACACGGTCGTAGTGAACGTACATCAGGAATCGCCCAATAATTTGTGAAAGGAGGAAACAATTATGGCAGATACAGTTACACAAGCGAAAGCAACTGCTAAAATAGTACGTATTGCTCCGCGCAAAGTACGCTTAGTCGTAGACACCATTCGAGGTAAAAGTGTTGCCGAAGCAATTTCTACCCTTCGTTTCGCAAATAGAGGTGCAGCAGAAGCAGTAGAAAAAGTATTAAATTCAGCAGTCGCAAATGCTGAGCATAACTTTGATTTAGATGCAGCTGATTTAGTTGTAAGTGAAGCTTATGTAAATGAAGGACCAACGTTGAAACGTTTTCGTCCTCGTGCACAAGGTGCAGCTTCAAGAATTAATAAAAGAACAAGCCACATTACAGTTGTGGTATCAGAGAAAGAGGAGGCATAAGTAAATGGGACAAAAAATTAATCCAAATGGTTTACGAGTTGGCGTTATCCATGATTGGGACGCAAAATGGTTTGCAGATGACAAAGACTTTGCAGCTGTATTACACGAAGATTTGAAAATTCGTAATCACATTGACAAAGCCTTAGTAGATGCTTCTGTTTCTCGAGTTGAAATCGAACGTGCGGCAAACCGCATTAACATTTCAATTAATACTGCTAAACCGGGTATGGTTATCGGTAAAGGCGGTTCAGAAGTAGACAAACTAAGAAATCAATTAAACAATTTAACTGGAAAAAGAGTCCATGTTAATATTATTGAAATTAAAAAGCCAGAATTAGATGCGAAATTAGTTGCAGAAGATATTGCACAACAATTAGAAAATCGTATCGCATTCCGTCGTGCTCAAAAACAAGCGATCCAAAATACAATGCGTGCTGGAGCAGAAGGTATCCGTACTCAAGTATCAGGACGTTTAAATGGAGCAGACATGGCTCGTACTGAAAGCTTTTCAGAAGGAACAGTACCATTACACACGATTCGTGCAGACATTGACTATGCACACGCTGAAGCAGATACAACATTCGGTAAGATCGGTGTTAAAGTATGGATCTCTAAAGGAGAAGTTCTTCCTGAAATTGCAGAAAAACCGGAAGGAGGAAAATAATCGATGTTAGTACCTAGACGTGTAAAATACCGTCGTGAATTCCGTGGTAAAATGCGCGGAGAAGCAAAAGGCGGTAAAGAAGTAGCATTTGGACAATACGGTTTACAAGCATTAGATTCTAAATGGATCACAAGTCGTCAAATTGAAGCGGCTCGTATTGCAATGACACGTTACATGAGACGTGGCGGGAAAGTATGGATTAAAATTTTCCCTCATAAACCAGTATCCGCTAAAGCAATTGGTGTTCGTATGGGTTCAGGTAAAGGAGCTCCAGAAGACTGGGTATCACCTGTAAAACGTGGAAAAATCATGTTTGAAGTCGGTGGAGTTTCTGAAGAAGTAGCTCACGAAGCTTTGCGTTTAGCATCACACAAATTACCAGTGAGAACGAGAATTGTATCTCGTGAAGAAAGTGGTGACTCGCATGAAGGCTAAAGATTTAGTAGAATTATCCACTGAAGAATTATTAGAAAAAGAAGCTGACTACAGACAAGAATTATTTAACTTACGCTTTCAATTGGCGACAGGACAACTAGAAAACACTGCGCGAATTAAACAAGTAAGAAAAAATATTGCTCGTGTAAAAACAGTTTTACGTCAAGCAGAAATTGCACAAGAAGCTT
>Ga0209487_1001154_pt1 | contig 22757 bp, 28 predicted proteins | sample Poulit2012_FD_187524 | JGI IMG/M metagenome (GOLD analysis project Ga0209487, IMG submission 187524) | Agricultural soil microbial communities from Georgia to study Nitrogen management - Poultry litter 2012 (SPAdes) (version 2) | ecosystem: Environmental > Terrestrial > Soil > Agricultural land...
GGACGCCCGCGACACCAAGCTGGGCGCCGAGGAGATCACCCGCGACATCCCCAACGTCTCCGAGGAGGTCCTCGCCGACCTCGACGAGCGCGGCATCATCCGCATCGGGGCCGAGGTCAGCGCCGGTGACATCCTCGTCGGCAAGGTTACGCCCAAGGGCGAGACCGAGCTGACCAGCGAGGAGCGCCTGCTGCGCGCGATCTTCGGCGAGAAGGCCCGCGAGGTGCGCGACACCTCCCTCAAGGTGCCCCACGGTGAGTCCGGGACCGTCATCGGGATCCAGGAGTTCAACGCCGAGGAGGACGACGAGCTGCCCGCCGGCGTCAACCAGATGGTGCGGGTGTACATCGCCCAGCGCCGCAAGATCACCGACGGTGACAAGCTCGCCGGCCGCCACGGCAACAAGGGCGTCATCGCCAAGATCCTGCCCGTCGAGGACATGCCGTTCCTCGAGGACGGCACCCCGGTCGACATCATCCTCAACCCGCTGGGCGTGCCCGGCCGGATGAACATCGGCCAGGTCCTGGAGACCCACCTCGGGTGGGTCGCCAAGCAGGGCTGGGACGCCTCCGAGGCGCCGAAGGGCGAGGGCACCTGGACCGAGAACCTGCCCGAGCCCGCACTCGCGGGCGAGGCCGGCACCCCGGTCGCCACCCCGGTGTTCGACGGCATCCACGAGCACGAGCTCACCGGGCTGCTCGAGCACACCACGCCCAACCGCGACGGCGAGCGTCTCGTCGGCACCGACGGCAAGGCGCGGCTGTTCGACGGCCGCTCCGGCGAGCCGTTCCCGGAGGACGTGGCCGTGGGCTACATGTACATCCTCAAGCTCCACCACCTCGTGGACGACAAGATCCACGCCCGCTCCACCGGCCCGTACTCGATGATCACCCAGCAGCCGCTGGGCGGTAAGGCACAGTTCGGTGGCCAGCGCTTCGGTGAGATGGAGGTGTGGGCCCTGGAGGCCTACGGCGCCGCCTACGCACTCCAGGAGCTCCTGACGATCAAGTCCGACGACATCCCCGGACGCGTCAAGGTGTACGAGGCCATCGTCAAGGGCGAGAACATCCCCGAGCCCGGCATCCCCGAGTCCTTCAAGGTGCTCATGAAGGAGATGCAGTCCCTGTGCCTGAACGTGGAGGCACTGGACGCGGAGGGCAACGCCATCGAGCTGCGTGACGCCGACGAGGAGGTCTACCGGGCTGCCGACGAGCTCGGGATCGACCTGTCGCGTCGTCCCGACGCCAGCAGCGTCGACGACATCTAAGCGGCCGCGGCTGCCGTGGCTCACCGCCACGGCAGCCCGCCGGCCCGTATGAATTCCACACGGTGACTTACCGAAGGAAGTAGGAAACCTTGCTCGACGTCAATGTCTTCGACCAGCTCCACATCGGCCTGGCCACGGCGACTGAGATCCGTGGCTGGTCGCACGGGGAGGTCAAGAAGCCCGAGACGATCAACTACCGCACGCTCAAGCCGGAGAAGGACGGCCTGTTCTGCGAGCGGATCTTCGGTCCCACCCGGGACTGGGAGTGCAACTGCGGCAAGTACAAGCGCGTTCGCTACAAGGGCATCATCTGCGAGCGCTGCGGTGTCGAGGTCACGCGCTCCAAGGTGCGCCGCGAGCGGATGGGCCACATCGAGCTCGCCGCACCGGTCACCCACATCTGGTACTTCAAGGGCGTCCCCTCGCGCCTCGGGTACCTCCTCAACCTGGCCCCGAAGGACCTGGAGAAGGTCATCTACTTCGCGGCCTACATGATCACCGAGGTCGACGAGGAGGGCCGCCACGAGGACCTGTCCAGCCTCCAGAACGAGATCGACCTGGAGAAGCAGGACGTCGAGCGCAAGCGCGACACCGACATCGAGGCCCGCGCCCAGCGGCTCGAGACCGACCTCGCCGAGCTCGAGGAGGCCGGCGCCACGGCCGACGCCCGCGAGAAGCTGCGCAAGTCGGCCGAGCGTGAGATGGCGCAGCTGCGCAAGCGCGCCGACGCGGACCTCGAGCGCCTGGAGACCATCTGGGACCGCTTCAAGAACCTCAAGGTCGGTGACCTCGAGGGCGACGAGCTGCTCTACCGCGAGCTGCAGGCCCGGTACGGCATCTACTTCAAGGGCTACATGGGCGCCGAGGCGATCCAGAAGCGCCTGGAGACCTTCGACCTGCACGGTGAGGCCGAGTCGCTGCGCGAGACCATCGCCACCGGCACCGGTCAGCGCAAGACCCGCGCCCTCAAGCGGCTCAAGGTGGTCAACGCCTTCCTCACCACCGACAACTCCCCGCAGGGCATGGTGCTGGACGCCGTCCCGGTGATCCCGCCGGACCTGCGTCCGATGGTCCAGCTGGACGGTGGCCGCTTCGCGACCTCCGACCTCAACGACCTGTACCGCCGCGTCATCAACCGGAACAACCGCCTCAAGCGGCTGCTCGACCTGGGCGCGCCGGAGATCATCGTCAACAACGAGAAGCGGATGCTCCAGGAGGCCGTGGACTCGCTGTTCGACAACGGCCGCCGCGGACGCCCGGTCACCGGACCCGGCAACCGCGCGCTCAAGTCGATCTCCGACATGCTCAAGGGCAAGCAGGGCCGCTTCCGGCAGAACCTGCTCGGCAAGCGCGTCGACTACTCCGGCCGTTCGGTCATCGTCGTCGGCCCGCAGCTGCAGCTGCACCAGTGCGGCCTGCCCAAGCAGATGGCGCTGGAGCTGTTCAAGCCCTTCGTCATGAAGCGGCTCGTGGACCTCAACCACGCACAGAACATCAAGGCCGCCAAGCGGATGGTCGAGCGTGCCCGCACCCAGGTGTGGGACGTGCTCGAGGAGGTCATCACCGAGCACCCGGTGCTGCTCAACCGCGCCCCCACGCTGCACCGGCTGGGCATCCAGGCCTTCGAGCCGCAGCTGGTGGAGGGCAAGGCGATCCAGCTCCACCCGCTCGTGTGCGGCGCTTTCAACGCCGACTTCGACGGCGACCAGATGGCCGTGCACCTGCCGCTGAGCGCCGAGGCGCAGGCCGAGGCCCGCATCCTCATGCTCTCGAGCAACAACATCCTCAAGCCCTCCGACGGCCGCCCGGTCACCATGCCCACCCAGGACATGGTCATCGGTCTGTTCCACCTCACGGGCGAAGGCTCCGGTGAGGCAGAGCAGGTCTTCGTCTCGCCCGCCGAGGCGCAGATGGCCTACGACGGCGGGGAGATCGGCCTCGACACCCCGGTGCGGATCCGCTTCACCGACATCGTCCCCCCGGTCGGGTGGACGCCGCCGGAGGACTGGACCGAGGGTGACCCGATCACCCTGAAGACCTCGCTGGGTCGCGCCCTGTTCAACGAGGCGCTGCCGATCGACTACCCGTTCGTCAACGAGGTGGTCGGGAAGGGTCAGCTCTCGCGGATCGTCAACGACCTCGCCGAGCGGTACCCGAAGGTCGAGGTCGCCGCGAGCCTCGATGCGCTCAAGGAGGCCGGCTTCTACTGGGCGACCCGCTCGGGCGTGACCATCGCGATCTCCGACGTCGTCGCCCCGGACGCCAAGGCCGCGATCCTCGAGGGCTACGAGGAGAAGGCCCAGAAGGTCCAGCGCGAGTTCGACCTGGGTCGTCGCAGTGAGGAGGAGCGCCGCTCCGAGCTCATCGACATCTGGACCCAGGCCACCAACGAGGTGGACGAGGTGATGCGGGAGAACTTCCCCGCGGACAACAACATCTTCCGGATGGTCACCTCGGGTGCGCGCGGCAACTGGCACCAGGTGCGTCAGATCGCCGGTATGCGTGGTCTGGTCGCCGACCCCAAGGGCCAGATCATCCCGCGTCCGATCAAGTCCAACTACCGCGAGGGCCTGTCGGTCCTGGAGTACTTCATCGCCACCCACGGTGCCCGTAAGGGACTGGCCGACACGGCGCTGCGGACCGCGGACTCCGGATACCTCACCCGCCGGCTGGTGGACGTCTCCCAGGACGTCATCATCCGGGAGGACGACTGTGGCACCTCGCTGGGGCTGACGCTGCCGATCGCCGAGACCGACGCCGCGGGCAACCTGGTCCAGGCCGACACCGCCGAGACGAGTGTCTACGCCCGGACGCTGGCCCAGGACGTCACCGACGGGGACGGCACGGTCATCGCCGAGGCGGGCGTCGACGTCGGTGACGTGCTCATCGGCAAGCTCGTGGCCGCCGGTGTCGAGCAGGTCAAGGTGCGCTCCGTGCTCACCTGTGAGTCTCGCGTGGGCACCTGCGCCAAGTGCTACGGCCGCTCGCTGGCCACCGGCAAGCTGGTGGACATCGGCGAGGCGGTGGGCATCATCGCCGCGCAGTCCATCGGTGAGCCCGGCACCCAGCTGACCATGCGGACCTTCCACACCGGTGGTGCGGCCTCGGCCGACGACATCACCCAGGGTCTGCCGCGTGTCCAGGAGCTGTTCGAGGCCCGCACCCCGAAGGGTGAGGCCCCGATCAGCGAGGCCGCCGGCCGCGTGAAGATCGACGACTCCGAGCGGGTCCGCAAGATCATCGTCGTGCGCGACGACGGCGGGGAGGACCTGTCCTACCCGGTCTCCAAGCGGGTGCGTCTGCTGGTCGAGGACGGCGAGCACATCGCCGTCGGACGCCAGCTGGTCGCCGGTGCGGTCGACCCGAAGAAGGTGCTGCGCATCCTCGGCCCCCGGGCCGTGCAGAAGCACCTCGTCGACCAGGTCCAGGAGGTCTACCGCTCCCAGGGCGTGGACATCCACGACAAGCACGTCGAGGTCATCGTCCGGCAGATGCTGCGTCGGGTCACCGTGCTCGACTCCGGCGACTCGCGCCTGCTCCCCGGTGAGCTGGCCGAGCGCGGCCGCTTCGAGGACGAGAACCGGCGCACCGTGTCCGAGGGCGGGACTCCCGCCTCCGGACGCCCGGAGCTCATGGGCATCACCAAGGCCTCGCTGGCGACTGACTCGTGGCTCTCGGCGGCCTCCTTCCAGGAGACCACCAAGGTGCTCACCGAGGCGGCCATGAGCGGCCGACGTGACCCGCTGCTGGGCCTGAAGGAGAACGTCATCCTCGGAAAGCTCATCCCCGCCGGCACCGGCCTGCCCCGGTACCGCAACGTGGAGGTCGAGCCGACCGAGGAGGCCAAGGCCCAGGCCTTCTCCCGGATGGGCTACAGCGAGCTCGACTTCGTCCAGGGCGGCTCGGACTCGTTGGTGCTGGACGAGCTGGACTTCGGTCCGGACTCCTTCGGCGTCGACTTCCGAGGCGTGTGACCACCGTGCCGTGGGGCAGCCGTCCCGCTGCCCCACGGCACGTGACGTACGTCAAGCCGCCACGCTTTGACGTGAGAATCCGCCGCGGAGTACGCTATTCGGCGGTGCCCGCGACATCGGGTCCTCGTGCGTGCTCCGGTGCGGCTCGGTACGGTCGGGACGTTGCCCCGGATCGCAGCGCAGGGTGTGGCGACACACCCGGGCGCGGGGGCAGGGGAAGAACAACTGGCTGCCGCAGTGGTGGCAGCCTCCCGCCGGTTCGCCGGTCAGAACATCAGTGAAGAACTCATCCGAGACGGAGACGTAGTGCCCACGATTCAGCAGCTGGTCCGCAAGGGCCGCAGCGTCAAGACCTCGACGTCGAAGACGCCCGCCCTCAAGGGCAGCCCCCAGCGCCGCGGGGTTTGCACCCGCGTCTACACCACGACCCCGAAGAAGCCGAACTCGGCACTGCGGAAGGTCGCGCGCGTGCGGCTGTCCAGCGGGATCGAGGTCACGGCATACATCCCCGGCGTCGGGCACAACCTGCAGGAGCACTCCATCGTGCTCGTCCGTGGCGGTCGCGTGAAGGACCTGCCCGGTGTGCGTTACAAGATCGTGCGCGGCGCGCTGGACACCCAGGGTGTCCGTGGTCGCCAGCAGGCTCGCAGCCGCTACGGCGCGAAGAAGGAGAAGAAGTAATGCCGCGCAAGGGCCCCGCACCCACCCGAGAGCTCGTCGTCGACCCCGTCTACGGCTCGCCCATCGTCACCCAGCTCGTCAACCGCATCCTGCGGGACGGCAAGAAGTCCACCGCGGAGCGGATCGTCTACGGCGCTCTCGAGGGCGTGCGCGCGAAGACCGACGGCGACCCCACCGTCGTGCTCAAGCGCGCCCTGGACAACGTCCGCCCCTCGCTCGAGGTCCGCTCCCGCCGCGTCGGTGGCGCCACCTACCAGGTGCCGGTCGAGGTCCGCCCCTCGCGCTCGACCACCCTCGCGCTGCGCTGGCTCGTCGACTACGCCCAGGTGCGGCGTGAGAAGTCGATGACCGAGCGCCTCATGAACGAGATCCTCGACGCGTCCAACGGCCTGGGCGCCGCGGTCAAGCGCCGCGAGGACACCCACAAGATGGCCGAGTCCAACCGCGCGTTCGCGCACTACCGCTGGTAGTCACCGCCCCGCTTACGAATCGACTGAAGAGAGTCTCCTGTGGCACTTGACGTGCTGACCGATCTGAACAAGGTCCGCAACATCGGCATCATGGCGCACATCGACGCCGGCAAGACGACGACGACCGAGCGGATCCTCTTCTACACGGGTATCAACTACAAGCTCGGCGAGACCCACGACGGTGCGTCGACGATGGACTGGATGGAGCAGGAGCAGGAGCGCGGGATCACCATCACCTCCGCGGCCACCACCTGCTACTGGCACGACAACCAGATCAACATCATCGACACCCCGGGCCACGTCGACTTCACCGTCGAGGTGGAGCGCTCCCTGCGCGTCCTCGACGGCGCGGTCGCCGTGTTCGACGGCAAGGAGGGCGTCGAGCCGCAGTCGGAGACCGTCTGGCGTCAGGCCGACAAGTACAACGTCCCGCGCATCTGCTTCGTCAACAAGATGGACAAGCTGGGCGCCGACTTCTTCTACACCGTCCAGACGATCAAGGACCGGCTCAAGGCCACCCCGCTGGTGATGCAGGTCCCGATCGGCTCCGAGGCCGACTTCATCGGCGTCGTCGACGTCGTCTACAACCGCGCGCTCACCTGGCGCGGTGAGGTCAGCAAGGGCGAGGACTACACGATCGAGGAGGTCCCCGCGGACCTCGTCGAGACCGTGGAGAAGTACCGCGCCGAGCTCATCGAGGCGGTCGCCGAGACCGACGAGGAGCTGCTCGAGAAGTACCTCGGTGGCGAGGAGCTCACCCCCGAGGAGATCAAGGCCGGCGTGCGCGCGCTGACCGTCTCCGGTGAGGCATACCCCGTCTTCTGCGGCACCGCCTTCAAGAACAAGGGCGTCCAGCCGATCCTCGACGCCGTCATCGACTACCTGCCCTCGCCGCTGGACGTGCCCCCGATGATCGGTCACGTGCCCGGCAACGAGGACGAGGAGCTGACCCGCCGTCCGAGCGAGGACGAGCCGTTCTCGGGTCTGGCCTTCAAGGTCGCCGTCCACCCGTTCTTCGGCAAGCTCACCTACGTGCGCGTCTACTCCGGTACCGCCGCGCAGGGGGCCCAGATCCTCAACGCGACCAAGGGCAAGCGGGAGCGCGTCGGGAAGATGTTCCAGATGCACTCCAACAAGGAGAACCCGGTCGAGGTCGCCCACGCGGGCCACATCTACGCGTTCATCGGGCTCAAGGACACCACCACCGGTGACACGCTGTCCGCCCAGGATGCGCCGATCGTGCTCGAGTCGATGAGCTTCCCCGAGCCGGTCATCCACGTGGCGATCGAGCCCAAGACCAAGGGTGACCAGGAGAAGCTGGGCACCGCGATCCAGAAGCTCGCCGAGGAGGACCCGACCTTCACCGTCCGGCTGGACGAGGAGACCGGGCAGACCGTCATCGGCGGGATGGGCGAGCTCCACCTCGACGTGCTGGTGGACCGCATGCGGCGCGAGTTCAAGGTCGACGCCAACGTCGGCAAGCCGCAGGTGGCCTACCGCGAGACCATCCGCCGCACGGCGGAGAAGGTGGACCTCACCCACAAGAAGCAGACCGGTGGCTCCGGACAGTTCGCGAAGGTGCAGGTCACCTTCGAGCCCCTCGACACCTCCGAGGGCGAGCTGTACGAGTTCGAGAACAAGGTCACCGGTGGCCGGATCCCGCGGGAGTACATCCCCAGCGTGGACGCCGGTATCCAGGACGCCATGCAGAACGGTGTGCTCGCCGGCTACCCCATGGTCGGCGTCAAGGCCATCCTGCTCGATGGTGCCTACCACGAGGTCGACTCCTCGGAGATGGCCTTCAAGATTGCCGGTTCGATGGTGTTCAAGGAGGGTGTCCGCCGCGCGGACCCCGTGCTCCTCGAGCCGGTGATGGACGTCGAGGTGCGCACCCCTGAGGACTACATGGGTGACGTCATCGGCGACCTCAACTCCCGTCGTGGCATGATCCAGTCCATGACGGACGCGACCGGTATCAAGGTCGTTCGCGCCCTGGTGCCGCTGTCGGAGATGTTCGGCTACGTCGGCGACCTGCGGTCCAAGACCCAGGGTCGTGCGGTGTACTCGATGCAGTTCGACAGCTACGCCGAGGTTCCTCGGAATGTCGCTGAGGAGATCATCAAGAAGACCCGGGGCGAGTAAGTCCCACTGGTCGACCAGCAGTACCCATAACCAACCGACCCGTAGGGCTTGCTCACCGGCAGGCGCACAGCGCACCACGATGAGCAGACAACTACCCGAGTCCCAGGAGGACACAAGTGGCGAAGGCCAAGTTCGAGCGGACCAAGCCGCACGTCAACATCGGCACCATCGGTCACGTTGACCACGGCAAGACCACGCTGACCGCTGCCATCTCCAAGGTGCTGGCGGACAAGTACCCCGACCTCAACGAGTTCAGCTCGTACGACCAGGTCGACAACGCTCCGGAGGAGCGGCAGCGCGGTATCACCATCAACGTCTCCCACGTGGAGTACCAGACCGAGAAGCGCCACTACGCGCACGTCGACGCCCCCGGTCACGCTGACTACATCAAGAACATGATCACCGGCGCCGCCCAGATGGACGGTGCGATCCTCGTGGTCGCCGCCACCGACGGCCCGATGGCCCAGACCCGTGAGCACGTGCTGCTCGCGCGTCAGGTCGGCGTGCCCTACGTGCTGGTCGCGCTCAACAAGTCCGACATGGTCGACGACGAGGAGATCCTCGAGCTCGTCGAGGTCGAGGTCCGTGAGCTGCTCTCCAGCCAGGAGTTCCCCGGCGACGACGTTCCCGTCATCCGTGTCTCGGCGCTGCAGGCGCTCGAGGGCGAGGAGAAGTGGGTCAAGGCCATCGAGGAGCTCATGGAGGCCGTGGACGAGAACGTCCCGACCCCCCAGCGTGACGTCGACAAGCCGTTCCTCATGCCGATCGAGGACGTCTTCACGATCACCGGTCGCGGCACCGTGGTGACCGGCCGTGTCGAGCGTGGCGTGCTCAACGTCAACGACGAGGTCGAGATCGTGGGCATCAAGGAGAAGTCCACCCGCACGACCATCACCGGCGTCGAGATGTTCCGCAAGCTGCTCGACACCGCCGAGGCCGGCGAGAACGTCGGGCTGCTGCTGCGCGGCACCAAGCGCGAGGAGGTCGAGCGCGGCCAGGTCGTCGTGAAGCCGGGCTCCATCACCCCGCACACGCAGTTCGAGGCCCAGGTCTACATCCTCAGCAAGGACGAGGGTGGGCGGCACAACCCGTTCTACTCGAACTACCGTCCGCAGTTCTACTTCCGCACCACCGACGTCACCGGCGTCATCCAGCTGCCCGAGGGCACCGAGATGGTCATGCCCGGCGACAACACGGAGATGACGGTCGACCTCATCCAGCCCATCGCCATGGAGGAGGGCCTCGGCTTCGCCATCCGTGAGGGTGGCCGCACCGTGGGCTCGGGCCGCGTCACCAAGATCCTCAAGTGATCACTCGCCGGGCCTGAGCCCGGCACCCGCACCACCGGATGGGTCCGGCGCGCAGTGTGCGCCGGACCCATCTGCATGCCCGGGCACGCGCGGTGGTGCAGGTCACGGCCATAGCCGTGACCCGGCCTCGTCAAGCACCCGGCGCGGCTGGTAAGGTAGTTCGGCCGGGCCACCGCCCGGCACGTCGAACGGCCGCCGCACGGCTGCCGGCCGACGACCACCTCATCGCGGCAGGATCGCGATGACCAAGACCACACCGGCAGGGGGCCGTTTCGATTCGCCACGGGGCGAAGAGATCTGGCAGACTAACCCGGTTGCCTGGAGCGCTGCTTCGGGTATGGAAGCTGAGTCGGGCGCCCCGGGCCCTGGCTCCACAGCAAGCAAACAAGGCCCCGCATCGCAAGATGCGCCGCGGTCAGGTGTGTGCGCAAGGCGCGACACGCCCGAGCGCGGGGGACGGTAGACAGAGCGGTACGAGAGAGGTTAGACGACGCCATGGCGGGACAGAAGATCCGCATCCGGCTCAAGTCCTACGACCACGAAGTCATCGACAGCTCGGCGCGCAAGATCGTCGACACGGTGACTCGCGCTGGTGCGACGGTCGTGGGTCCGGTGCCGCTGCCGACGGAGAAGAACGTCTTCGTCGTCATTCGCTCACCGCACAAGTACAAGGACAGCCGCGAGCAGTTCGAGATGCGCACCCACAAGCGCCTCATCGACATCATCGACCCGACGCCGAAGGCCGTTGACTCGCTCATGCGGCTCGACCTGCCCGCAGACGTCAACATCGAGATCAAGCTCTGAGGTTCCCGAAATGACAACGTTTCCCAAGCAGGCTGCGGGCAGGCCGGTCACGGCACTGCTCGGCACCAAGCTCGGCATGACCCAGGTCTGGGACGACGCCGGACGCCTGGTCCCGGTGACCGTCGTCCAGGTCGGCACCAACGTGGTGACCCAGCTGCGCACCGACGAGACCGACGGCTACAGCGCCGTCCAGCTCGCCTACGGCGAGATCGACCCCCGCAAGGTCACCCAGCCGCTCAAGGGCCACTTCGCGAAGTCGGGCACCACCCCGCGGCGGTACGTCGCCGAGGTTCGGACCTCCGAGGCCGACAGCTACGAGCTCGGCCAGGAGCTGCGCGCCGACGCCTTCGAGGCCGGCGCCACGGTGGACGTCGTGGGCACCACCCGCGGCAAGGGCACGGCGGGCGTCATGAAGCGACACGGCTTCGGCGGCGGTCAGGCCTCCCACGGTGCGCACCGCAACCACCGCAAGCCCGGCTCCATCGGCGGCGCCGCGACACCCGGACGGGTGTTCCGCGGGCACCGGATGGCCGGCCGGATGGGTGGGAACACCCAGACCACCCAGAACCTCAAGATCCACGCCGTCGACGCCGAGAAGGGGCTGCTGCTCGTTGCCGGCCCGGTCCCCGGTCCCAAGCGCGGAGTGGTCCTCGTCCGTACCGCTGTGAAGGGGGCGTGATCCAGATGGCGGAACAGACGCTGTCGATCGATGTCCTGGACGCGGCAGGCAAGAAGTCCGGGTCCACCGAACTTCCCGCTGCGATCTTCGACGTCCCGACCAACGTGCCGCTGATCCACCAGGTCGTGGTGGCCCAGCTCGCCGCCGCCCGGCGAGGCACGGCGTCGGTCAAGACCCGCGCCGAGGTGCGCGGCGGTGGTGCCAAGCCGTACCGCCAGAAGGGCACCGGCCGGGCCCGCCAGGGCTCGATCCGCGCGCCGCAGTACGCCGGCGGTGGCATCGTGCACGGCCCGGTGCCGCGCGACTACAGCCAGCGCACCCCCAAGAAGATGAAGGCCGCTGCCCTGCGCGGGGCGCTGTCCGACCGGGCGCGCGCCGGACGCGTGCACGTGGTCAGCGAGCTCGTCGCCGGCCAGACCCCCTCGACCGCTGCCGCCCTCGAGGCGCTGCGCAACGTCGTCGAGGACCGCAGCGCGCTGGTCGTGCTCCAGCGCGGCGACGAGCTCACGCTCAAGTCGCTGCGCAACGTGGCCACCACCCACCTCATCTGGGTCGACCAGCTGAACACCTACGACGTCCTCGTCAACGACGACGTCGTGTTCACCGCCGGGGCGCTCGAGGACTTCCTCGCCGCCACCGGTGCTCGCGAGGAGGATGACAAGTGAGCGTCGAGCCCAACAAGAACCCGCGGGACGTGATCTACGCCCCCGTGGTCTCGGAGAAGAGCTACACCCTCATCGACGAAGGCAAGTACACCTTCCTCGTCGACCCCCGCTCGAACAAGACCGAGATCAAGAACGCCATCGAGGCGATCTTCGACGTCAAGGTCAGCTCGGTGAACACGGCCAACCGTCCGGGTAAGGCACGCCGTACCCGTACCGGCATCGGCAAGAGCAAGGACACCAAGCGCGCGATCGTCACGCTGCGCGAGGGCACCATCGACATCTTTGGCGAAGTGGCCGGCTGAGGCCGCGCGCTGAGGAGATTGAGGATCAAGACCCATGGCAATCCGTAATTACAAGCCGACGACGCCGGGCCGCCGCGGCTCGAGCGTGGCCGACTTCGCCGAGATCACCCGGTCCGAGCCGGAGAAGTCGCTGGTGCGCCCGCTGAGCAAGAGCGGCGGCCGCAACAGCACCGGCCGCATCACCACCCGGCACAAGGGCGGCGGGCACAAGCGCGCCTACCGCGTGATCGACTTCCGTCGTCACGACAAGGACGGCGTGCCCGCGAAGGTCGCGCACATCGAGTACGACCCCAACCGCACCGCGCGCATCGCGCTGCTGCACTACGCGGACGGCGAGAAGCGCTACATCCTCGCGCCCCGCAAGCTCACGCAGGGCGCGGTCGTGGAGAACGGTCCCGGCGCGGACATCAAGCCCGGCAACAACCTGCCGCTGCGCAACATCCCGGTCGGAACCGTCATCCACGCCATCGAGCTCAAGCCGGGTGGCGGGGCCAAGATCGCCCGGTCGGCCGGCACCTCGGTGCAGCTCGTGGCCAAGGAGTCGGGCATGGCCCAGCTGCGGATGCCCTCCGGGGAGATCCGCAACGTCGACGCCCGCTGCCGCGCCACCATCGGCGAGGTCGGCAACGCCGAGCAGTCCAACATCTCCTGGGGCAAGGCCGGCCGCATGCGCTGGAAGGGCAAGCGCCCCAGCGTCCGTGGTGTCGTGATGAACCCGGTGGACCACCCGCACGGTGGTGGTGAGGGCAAGACCTCCGGTGGCCGCCACCCGGTGAGCCCGTGGGGCCAGAAGGAAGGCCGCACCCGCCGTCCGAACAAGCCGAGCGACCAGCTCATCGTGCGCCGCCGGCGCACCGGCAAGAAGCGCTGATAGGAGTACGACGAGATGCCTCGCAGCTTGAAGAAGGGCCCCTTCGTCGACGACCACCTGCAGAAGAAGGTGGACGTCGCCAACGAGGCGGGCTCCAAGAACGTCATCAAGACGTGGTCCCGCCGGTCGGTCATCACGCCCGACTTCCTGGGCCACACCTTCGCCGTCCACGACGGCCGCAAGCATGTGCCGGTCTTCATCACCGAGTCGATGGTCGGCCACAAGCTGGGGGAGTTCGCCCCGACCCGCACCTACCGCGGGCACGACAAGGACGACCGTAAGGCTCGCCGCCGCTGAGGCAGGCAGCCCCAGCAACCCGCATCCGACAAGTAAGGCAGGAATCGATGGAAGCCAAGGCGCAGGCGCGATACGTGCGCGTCACGCCCCTCAAGGCTCGCCGCGTCGTGGACACCATCCGCGGACAGCGCGCCACCGAGGCCGTGACCGTGCTGCGGTTCGCCCCGCAGGCGGTCGCCGAGACGGTGCGCAAGCTCGTCGAGAGCGCGATCGCGAACGCACGTGTGAAGGCAGACCAGGCCGGGGAGGCCTTCGACGAGAACGCTCTCGTCATCTCCGCGGCCTACGTGGACGAGGGCCCGACGCTCAAGCGGTTCCGGCCGCGCGCCAAGGGCAGCGCGAGCCGGATCCTCAAGCGCACCAGCCACATCACGGTGCTCGTGGGCGAGGACAGCAAGGACGGCGCGAACTCATCCGCCGCTGGAACGAAGGGGAGGGCCCGATAGTGGGTCAGAAGGTCAACCCGACCGGGTTCCGGCTCGGTATCACGACAGACCACCGTTCGCGCTGGTTCGCCGACAGCACGAAGCCGGGGCAGCGCTACCGCGACTACGTCCGCGAGGACGTCGCGATCCGCAAGCTCATGGCTTCCGGCCTCGAGCGTGCCGGTATCTCCAAGGTCGACATCGAGCGCACCCGCGACCGGGTCCGCGTCGACCTGCACACCGCCCGCCCGGGTATCGTCATCGGGCGCCGGGGTGCCGAGGCCGACCGGCTGCGCGGTGAGCTGGAGAAGCTCACCGGCAAGCAGGTGCAGCTGAACATCCTCGAGGTCAAGAACCCGGAGATCGATGCTCAGCTGGTGGCCCAGGGGATCGCCGAGCAGCTGGCCAGCCGCGTGTCCTTCCGCCGCGCGATGCGCAAGGGCATGCAGTCCGCCCAGCGCGCCGGCGCCAAGGGCATCCGGGTGCAGTGCTCCGGGCGCCTCGGCGGGGCCGAGATGTCGCGCTCGGAGTTCTACCGCGAGGGACGCGTGCCGCTGCACACCCTGCGCGCGAACATCGACTACGGCTTCTTCGAGGCCCGCACCACCTTCGGCCGCATCGGCGTGAAGGTGTGGATCTACAAGGGCGACCAGACCGAGCGCGAGTTCGCCCGCGAGCAGGCCGACGCCGCTCCCCGCGGTCGTGGCCCGCGCGGCGACCGCCCCCGTGGCCGTCGCGGCGAGGGCCGTGGCACCCGCCCGGCCGAGCAGGCCGAGGGTGCCGGGGCGCCCGCTCCCGCCGAATCAGGAACGGAGGCCTGAGTCAGATGCTCATCCCCCGTCGGACCAAGTTCCGCAAGCAGCACCACCCGCGTCGCACCGGCGTGGCCAAGGGCGGGACCGAGATCTCCTTCGGAGACTTCGGCATCCAGGCCGTCGAGCACGCCTACGTCACCAACCGGCAGATCGAGGCCGCGCGTATCGCGATGACCCGCCACATCAAGCGTGGCGGCAAGGTGTGGATCAACATCTACCCCGACCGGCCGCTCACCAAGAAGCCGGCCGAGACCCGCATGGGTTCGGGGAAGGGCTCACCGGAGTGGTGGGTCGCCAACGTCAAGCCCGGCCGGGTGCTCTTCGAGCTGGCCGGAGTCGATGAGGGGCTTGCCCGCGAGGCGCTCTCTCGCGCCCAGCACAAGCTCCCGATGAAGACGCGGTTCGTGAGCCGCGAGGGTGGTGAAGGCTGATGGCCATCGGATCGAAGGGCCTGACCCCGTTCGACCTGGACGGCATGGACGACGAGACCCTCGCTGAGGAGCTCGCCAAGGCCAAGGACGAGCTGTTCAAGCTGCGGTTCTCCTCGGCCACCGGCCAGCTGGAGGACCACGGCCGGCTCAAGGCCGTGCGCCGCGACATCGCCCGCATCTACACGATCGTGCACGAGCGCGAGCTCGGCATCCGCACCGCGCCCAGCAGCGAGAAGTGAACGAGGCCATGAGCGAGAACACCGAACAGACCACCACGCCGGTGCGCAAGGAGCGCAAGGTCCGCCGCGGCTACGTCGTGTCCGACAAGATGGACAAGACCGTCGTCGTCGAGGTCGAGGACCGCGTCAAGCACGGCCTGTACGGCAAGGTCATCCGCCGCACCAGCAAGGTCAAGGCGCACGACGAGGCCAATGAGGCCGGCGTGGGCGACCTCGTGCGGATCATGGAGACGCGACCGCTGAGCGCCACCAAGCACTGGCGGATTCTCGAGATCGTCGAGAAGGCCAAGTAGCCCACCAGCCCACCATCCGTTCGGCAAGGCTCGGCACCGCCCGAGAACCGGCTCGACGACAGGAGTACATCGAATGATCCAGCAGGAGTCGCGACTCAAGGTCGCCGACAACACCGGCGCCAAGGAGATCTTGTGCGTCCGCGTGCTCGGAGGCTCCGGCCGGCGCTACGCCGGTATCGGCGACACCATCGTCGCCACCGTCAAGGACGCCATCCCCGGCGGCAACGTCAAGAAGGGCGACGTCGTCAAGGCGGTGGTCGTGCGCACGAGCAAGCAGCGGCGCCGTCCCGACGGGTCCTACATCCGTTTCGACGAGAACGCGGCCGTCATCCTCAAGGCGGACGGCGAGCCTCGCGGCACCCGCATCTTCGGCCCGGTGGGCCGCGAGCTGCGTGACAAGAAGTTCATGCGCATCGTCTCGCTGGCTCCGGAGGTGATCTGAGACATGGCACGTGTCAAGAAGGGCGACCTCGTCGTCGTCATCGCAGGCCGTGACAAGGGCAAGCAGGGCCGGGTCCTCGAGGTCGACACCGAGCGCGACCGCGTGGTCGTCGAGGGTGTGCAGCGGATGAAGCGCCACACCAAGGTCGGCCAGTCCGGCCGCGGCGCCAAGACCGGTGGCATCGAGACCATCGAGGCCGCCATCCACGCCAGCAACGTCATGGTCGTGGACCCGGAGACCAAGAAGGGCACCCGGGTGGGCATCCGCACCGAGCAGGTCGAGCGCGACGGGGTGGAGCGCACCCAGCGCATCCGCGTCGCCAAGCGTTCCGGTAAGGACATCTGAGATGAGCGAGAACACCGCAACCGTGGCCGAGCTGCCGCGGCTGAAGAAGAAGTACCGCGAGGAGATCGTCGCCGGGCTGCGCGAGGAGTTCGCGCACCCGAACGTCAACCAGGTCGCCACGCTGACCAAGATCGTCGTCAACATGGGCGTGGGGGACGCCGCGCGCGACTCCAAGCTCATCGAAGGTGCCATCCGCGACCTGTCCCTCATCACGGGACAGAAGCCGCAGGTGACCCGCGCCCGCAAGTCGATCGCGCAGTTCAAGCTGCGCGAGGGCCAGCCGATCGGCGCCCACGTCACCCTGCGCGGTGACCGCATGTGGGAGTTCCTCGACCGCCTCCTGTCGACCGCCCTGCCCCGGATCCGCGACTTCCGCGGACTGTCGCCCAAGCAGTTCGACGGGCACGGCAACTACACCTTCGGTCTCACGGAGCAGTCGATGTTCCACGAGATCAACCAGGACAAGATCGACCGCGTGCGCGGTATGGACATCACGGTCGTCACCACGGCCACTACCGACGAAGAGGGGCGCTCGCTGCTGAAGCGCCTGGGCTTCCCGTTCAAGGAGAACTGACGTGGCGAAGACTGCGCTGATCCAGAAGGCGAACCGCAAGCCGAAGTTCAAGGTTCGCGCCTACACCCGGTGCCAGCGGTGCGGACGCCCGCACTCGGTCTACCGCAAGTTCGGCCTGTGCCGGATCTGCCTGCGCGAGATGGCCCTTGCCGGCCAGCTCCCGGGCGTCACGAAGAGCAGCTGGTAACGACTACGTCGTAGGTCCCGCATGGAAACCCCGACGAGGAAGGGCTGAGGCCCGATGACAATGACAGACCCCATCGCAGACATGCTCACGCGTCTGCGTAACGCCAACTCGGCGTACCACGAGTCGGTGACCATGCCGTACTCCAAGCTCAAGGCGAGCATCGCCGAGATCCTGCAGACCGAGGGGTACATCGCCGGCTGGACCGTCGAGGACGCCCCCGTCGGCAAGAACCTCACGCTGCAGCTGAAGTTCGGCCCGCAGCGCGAGCGCTCGCTGGCCGGTGTGCGCCGCGTGTCCAAGCCCGGACTGCGCGTGTACGCCAAGTCCACCAACCTGCCCCGCGTGCTGGGCGGCCTCGGTGTGGCCATCCTGTCCACCTCCTCCGGTCTGCTCACCGACCGCGAGGCACAGACCAAGGGCGTTGGCGGGGAAGTCCTCGCCTACGTCTGGTGACCCGGAGAGGAGGACCAGATGTCTCGAATCGGTAAGTACCCCGTTCCGGTCCCGGCCGGCGTCGATGTCACCATCGACGGCGCCGTGGTCACCGTCAAGGGCCCCAAGGGGACCCTGTCCCACACCGTCGCCGAGCCGATCGCGGTCAGCCGCGACGACGAGGGCGCCATCGTGGTCAGCCGGCCCGATGACGAGCGCGAGTCGCGCTCGCTGCACGGGCTGACCCGCACGCTGCTGTCCAACTGCGTCATCGGCGTGACCCAGGGCTACGAGCGCAAGCTCGAGATCGTCGGCACCGGTTACCGTGCGGTGGCCAAGGGCAGCTCGGTCGAGCTGGCCCTGGGCTTCTCCCACCCGGTGATCGTCGACCCGCCGGAGGGCATCACGGTGACCGTGGAGAGCCCGACGAAGCTCACGGTCGCCGGCATCGACAAGCAGCTCGTCGGCGAGACCGCCGCGAACATCCGCAAGCTCCGCCTGCCTGAGCCCTACAAGGGCAAGGGCGTGCGTTACGCCGGCGAGCAGATTCGCCGCAAGGCTGGAAAGGCAGGTAAGTGATGGCAGGCAAGGGCAAGGTCGCTGCTCGGGCGCGTCGTCACAACCGGGTGCGCAAGCACATCTCCGGCACCGCGGAGCGTCCGCGTCTGGTCGTGACCCGCTCGGCGCGCCACATGGTGGCCCAGCTGGTCGACGACACCACCGGCACGACCCTCGTGTCCGCCTCGACTCTCGAGCCGGACCTGCGGGCCGACGACGGCCAGAAGGTGGCCAAGGCCCGCAAGGTCGGCGAGCTGATCGCCGAGCGGGCCAAGGCACAGGGCGTCGAGCTCGCGGTTTTCGACCGGGCCGGCAACAAGTACCACGGACGCGTGGCCGCCGTGGCAGACGGTGCCCGCGAAGGTGGGCTCACCCTGTGACCAGCGTGAACGTACGAGAGCAAAGGAACATCTGATGGCTGCACCGCAGCGAAGCAGGACCGGTTCCGGTACCGGCACCGCCGGCGGCGAGCGTTCCGGCGGTCGCCGGGGCGAGGGCCGTCGCGAGCAGAAGAACGAGTACATCGAGCGCGTTGTCACGATCAACCGCGTCTCCAAGGTCGTCAAGGGTGGTCGTCGCTTCAGCTTCACCGCCCTGGTCGTCGTCGGCGACGGTGAAGGCACCGTCGGCGTCGGCTACGGCAAGGCCAAGGAGGTGCCCGCGGCGATCGCCAAGGGTGTCGAGGAGGCGAAGAAGAACTTCTTCCGCGTCCCGATGATCCAGAAGACGATCCCGCACGCGATCACCGGTGAGGTGGCGGCCGGCGTGGTGTTCCTGCGCCCTGCCGCTCCGGGAACTGGAGTGATCGCCGGTGGTCCGGTGCGCGCCGTGCTGGACTGCGCCGGGATCCACGACGTGCTCACCAAGTCGCTCGGCTCGGAGAACGCGATCAACATCGTGCACGCCACTGCCGAGGCGCTGCGCAACCTCGAGCAGCCCGAGGCCGTCGCCGCCCGGCGGGGCCTCCCGCTCGAGCGCGTCGCGCCCGCCGTCATGCTGCGCAACCGCGCCGAAGGCGAGGCCAAGGCGCGCGAGGAGAAGCAGGCCGAGGCCGGGAAGGTCGGTGCGTGATGGCTCAGCTGAAGGTCACGCAGACCAAGTCCGCGATCGGCGGCAAGGACAACCAGCGCCAGACCCTGCGGTCGCTCGGTCTGGGCCGGATCGGCAAGAGCGTCGTGCGTGAGGACCGTCCCGAGGTTCGCGGCATGATCACGACGGTGGCCCACCTGGTCTCCGTCGAGGAGGTCAAGTAACCATGGCAGAGTCCAAGCAGACGCCACAGCGTCCCCTCCAGGTGCACCACCTGCGCCCGGCTCCGGGGGCCAAGCAGGCCAAGATCCGCGTCGGACGCGGTGAGGGAGGCCGCCGCGGGAAGACCGCCGGACGCGGTACCAAGGGCACCAAGGCCCGGTACCAGGTGCCGGCCGGCTTCGAGGGCGGGCAGATGCCGCTGCACATGCGGCTGCCCAAGCTGCGCGGCTTCAAGAACCCCTTCCGCGTGGAGTACCAGGTGGTCAACCTGGACAAGCTCGCGGCGCTGTACCCCGAGGGCGGGTCGGTGACCGTCGAGGACCTCGTCGCCAAGGGTGCGGTCCGCGACGGCCAGCTCGTCAAGGTGCTCGGCACCGGCGAGATCACCGCCAAGCTCGACGTCGTCGTCCACGCGTGGTCGGCGTCGGCCAAGGAGAAGATCGAGGCAGCCGGCGGGTCTGTGACCCAGGCCTGAGCTGATAACCAACGGGCGGTCCGGACCACCGGGCCGCCCGTTGTCGTTCGGGCGGACCGGGCCGCGGTGCTAAGCGGGTAAAGTACGTCGGGGCCGGCCCGCCGCGGGCCCACCGAGACATCCAGGAGGAAGATTGCTCAGCGCATTCGCCCAGGCGTTCCGCACGCCGGATCTGAGGCGCAAGCTGCTTTTCACGCTGGGGATCATGGCGATCTTCCGCCTCGGTTCGGCCATCCCCACCCCCGGGGTGTCCTACCCGAACGTGCAGCAGTGCCTGACGATGGCCGGTGGCACCAACGACCTCCTCGGCCTGGTCAACCTGTTCAGCGGAGGGGCGCTGCTCCAGCTGTCGATCTTCGCGCTGGGCATCATGCCCTACATCACCGCCAGCATCATCACCCAGCTGCTGCGCGTGGTCATCCCGCACTTCGAGGCGCTCCAGAAGGAGGGCCAGCAGGGGCAGGCGAAGCTCACCCAGTACACCCGCTACCTCACCATCGGCCTGGCGGTCCTTCAGTCGACGACGATGATCACCATGGCCCGCAGCGGGAACCTCATCCCCGGGTGCCCGGTGCCGCTCATCCCGGACGACTCCTGGACGACCATCGTCCTCATGATCATCGTCATGACCGCCGGCACCGGCCTCATCATGTGGCTCGGTGAGCTCATCACCGAGCGCGGGGTGGGCAACGGGATGTCGCTGCTCATCTTCACCTCGATCGCGGCCGGCTTCCCCTCCGCCCTGTGGTCGGTGGGTGGTGCCGCCAACGGCATCGCCAACGTCACGATCGTGGTGGCGCTGCTGCTGGTGATCACCCTGCTCGTCGTCTTCGTCGAACAGTCCCAGCGCCGGGTGCCGGTGCAGTACGCCAAGCGTATGGTCGGGCGCCGGATGTACGGCGGGTCGAGCACCTACATCCCGATCAAGATCAACATGGCCGGCGTCATCCCGGTCATCTTCGCCTCCTCGCTGCTGGCGCTACCGGGCCTGTTCGCCCAGTTCGGCGACCAGACCGAGCCGTGGGTGGAGTGGCTGAGCGCCAACCTGCTCTCGCCGTCGGCGCCGCTGTACATCGTCATCTACTTCTTCCTCACCCTGTTCTTCGTGTTCTTCTACACGTCGATCACCTTCAACCCCGACGACGTCGCGGACAACATGAAGCGCTACGGCGGCTTCATCCCCGGGATCCGCGCGGGTCGGCCCACCGCCGAGTACCTGCAGTACGTGATCTCCCGGATCACCACCGCCGGTGCGTTGTACCTCTCGCTCGTGGCGATCTTCCCGGTCATCGTCTTCGCGGGCCTCAACCTGCCCGACGAGATCGGCTTCGCCCTGGGCGGCACCTCGATCCTCATCGTCGTGGGTGTGGGTCTGCAGACCGTCAAGGAGATCGACTCCCAGCTCCAGCAGCGTCACTACGAAGGGTTCCTGCGATGACCAGCCGTCTCGTCCTCCTCGGCCCGCCCGGAGCAGGCAAGGGCACCCAGGCCGCGCGGCTCAGCACCCAGCTGGGGATCCCCGCGATCTCCACCGGGGACATCTTCCGCAGCAACGTCGCCGAGCGCACCGAGCTCGGGCAGCGTGCCCAGCGCTACATGGACGCCGGGGAGTACGTGCCGGACGAGATCACCAACGACATGGTGCGCGACCGGCTCGCCCAACCCGACTCCGCCCAGGGCTTCCTGCTGGACGGCTACCCGCGGACCCTGGACCAGGTCGCCGAGCTCGACGCCATGCTGGCCGGGCTGGACGCCCGGCTCGATGCCGTTGTCGAACTCACCGCCGACGACGAGGTCGTCGTGCAGCGGCTGCTGGGCCGTGCCGCGGAGCAGGGTCGTGCCGATGACACCGACGTGGTGATCCGCCGGCGCCTGGAGGTGTACCACGAGCAGACCGCACCTCTGGCCGAGCACTACGCCACCCGCGGCCTGCTGCGCCGGGTGGACGGCATCGGTTCGGTCGAGGAGGTCACCGCCCGGGTGCTGGCGGCGCTGAACGCCTCCTGATGCGCGAACGCATCGAGTACAAGAGCCTGGAGCAGATCCGGGCGATGCGCCGGGCCGGGCTCGTCGTCGCCGACATCCACGACGCGTTGCGGGCCGCGGCCGCGCCGGGCGTACGGACGGCCGACCTGGACGACCTCGCCCGGCAGGTCCTGGAGCGCGCCGGAGCGCGGTCGAACTTCCTGGGCTACCACGGGTACCCAGCGCACGTGTGCATCTCGGTCAACGAGGAGGTCGTGCACGGGATCCCGGGCGACCGGGTGTTGGCTGAGGGGGATGTCGTCTCCTTCGACTGCGGAGCGGTCGTGGACGGCTGGCACGGGGACGCCGCCTTCACCATGGTCCTCGGGCAGGGCGACCCGGCCGACCATGCCCTCAACGAGGTGACGCGCACCGCGATGTGGGACGCGATCGCCGCCCTGGCCCACGGGCGCCACCTCGGCGTGGTGGGCGAGGCCGTCGAGGACGCCGTCGCGCGCCACGTCGCGAGTGGGAACCCACCGGTAGCCGTGATCGAGGACTACGTGGGGCACGGGATCGGCTCGGCCATGCACCAGCCGCCCGACGTGCCCAACTACCGAACCGGACGCCGCGGGCCGCGGCTGCGCCCGGGGATGTGCCTGGCCGTCGAGCCGATGCTCACGAGGGGCGGCCTGGAGACCACGGTGCTCGCCGACGACTGGACCGTGGTGACCACCGATGCCAGCCGCGCAGCCCACTGGGAGCACACGGTGGCGATCACCGACACCGGCATCTGCGTCCTGACCTCGCGCGATGGGGGAACTCAGGAGCTGGAAACTCGGAATGTTGCAGTCGTGAGTCTG
>Ga0209487_1001155_pt1 | contig 22740 bp, 25 predicted proteins | sample Poulit2012_FD_187524 | JGI IMG/M metagenome (GOLD analysis project Ga0209487, IMG submission 187524) | Agricultural soil microbial communities from Georgia to study Nitrogen management - Poultry litter 2012 (SPAdes) (version 2) | ecosystem: Environmental > Terrestrial > Soil > Agricultural land...
CGTAGACGTATAACCAAGTACAACATTCCCAAGAGAATCTCCGACTAATATCATATCAATTGCTGCATTTTCAGCCATTTTTGCAGAAGGATAGTCATAAGCTGTTATCATCGATATTTTTTCTTTACCTTTCATTTCTTGTAAACTGAGGCGATTTAACATATGTCTTATTTTCCTCCTTAAACCAGTCAATTTCAACTGAATATAGTTTTTTAGTTTCACCTGATGACGTCTTAACGCGTAAAGCGCCGTCTTCAGCAATACCTAAAAATGTACCTTGCCATGTATCTTTTAATGTTTTGACTAATATATTCTCACCTATTTTATAACCATAGCTTTCCCATTTGTCTTTTACATTTGGGAAGCCTTTGTCCATATAAGCTAAATATTGATTTTCTAGTTTTTCTAGAATCGATTGGACAATTTGTTTCATATGCCATTCCTTTTGTGTTTCTAATTTTAATGAAGTGGCTTTGTAGTTAGCATTTGGCAAGTCTAGGTAATCTTGATTCACATTTATACCTATCCCAATAATAACATATTGGATTTGATCTTGCTCAGCTTGCATTTCGGTTAAAATACCAGCTACTTTTTTATTGTTAATGAGTATATCGTTTGGCCATTTAATATGTGGCCGTACGTTCGTATGTTCGTGGATGGTATCGGCCAAGACAGTCGCCGCTAAGAGCGTTAATTGTGGTGCTAAATAAGGTGCAATGGTTGGTCTTAATACAATACTCATCCAAATGCCTTTATTCCTAGTCGATTGCCACGGACGGTCCATGCGTCCTTTTCCTTTTGTTTGTTCATCTGCAATGACAACTGTCCCATGCCCTGTATTTTCCTGTGCAAGTTGATGTGCAAGCGTTTGGGTAGAAGGTGTCTGTTTTAAATGAATCACCTTTTTACCAAGCCAGTTCGTGTCTAGTCCCCATTGTATGGTGAATTCGTTTATCGTATCTGGTGAACTTAAAATACGGTACCCCATTTTTGCTTTTCCTTCTATCTTGTACCCTGCCTTTTCTAATTCTTTCATTTGTTTCCAAACTGCACTACGAGATATATGAAGTTGTTCTGACAACCGTTGGCCAGAAATATATTGATCTTTATTGTCAGATAAAAGCTCTATTAATTTACTACGGGTGGATTGCATTTGATCCACTCCTTTAAGTCATTTTTTGTATTTCGGATTTGCTTTGTGACGACTTTTGTTTCTAGTTTTTTTAATAATGTGCCAATCCACTGTCCTTTTTTGATAGTAGGAAATAACTGCATGACCTCATGACCATCGAGTGCTAAATCCCGGATCGATTGAATCGGTAATGACTGTTTCATCCTCGAAAGAGCTTGGATTGTCAAGTTATGATCGGTATACAAGTTATTGATCAGATTGATAAAACCGTCAAAATACGCATCCGCTAAATTATAAACGAGTATGGCATCCAATCCCGTTTGTTTATAACTTGAGATCGCTTGTAGCAGTGATTCAGCCTTTTGTTTCGTAGCGTTTGAACATTTCCACTGTTTTATCCACGCATTGATTTCATATCGTGGTTGTATGAAAGCAAACAAAGCAATGACTTCAGAAAACGTTGCTAATGGCTGGCGTAATTTTGGAAGGTGTTCAAGTAAATTCCAATCATCCTTAAATATCGGTAAGTATTTATAAATACCTGATGACTGTAAATAATCAACACCACGCTGAACATGTGCACCAGCAAATAACTTTTCTGCTTCAACTGTAATTCTTTCAACAGCGACGGTATCCATTTGCTGTTTTACTTCTTTCATGGCATGAAATGTTTCCTTTTCAATTGAAAACCCGAGTTGACTGGAAAAGCGTAGCGCTCGAATCATGCGTAAAGGATCTTCCATAAATCTATCATAGGCGTGACCAACGGCTCGAATAAGGCCATGTTGTAAATCAGCTTGTCCAGAAAATAAATCAATGATCTTCCCCTGCGTGTTCATGGCGAGTGCATTCATTGTAAAGTCACGCCGCTTTAGATCCTCATTAATATTACGGACAAATTGTACATCATCTGGATGTCTCTGATCTGAATAAGTGCCATCTAACCGATATGTTGTCACTTCATAGGATTGTTTATTATGTCGAACAATGACCGTTCCATGCTCAATGCCTACAGGAATGACAGTTGGAAACATATGGGTGATGTCCTCAGGCGAAGCAGAGGTTGCAATATCAATATCACCAACACGTCTATCCGATAATAGGTCACGAACACATCCCCCGACAAAATAGGCTTCATGACCGTTTTTTTCAATTGTTTCAATAACATGTATCCCGTCTTTAAAAATTGCGGGTTGGATTGTAATCACCTACTTAGTACATCATTATATAGTTCATTATACTGTTTTAGGATATGTTCAGAATGAAAGTGTGTTTTTGCAAATACGAGTGCATCAGCTGAAAATGCTTGCCATTTTTCTTCGTTTGTTAATAGTTCGATACCATAGGCTGCTGCCTGATCGATATCACCCAGTTCAACAAGGTAGCCAGTTTTTCCGTGATCCACAACTTCAGGGATACCACCAACACGTGTACCGATACAAGGAACTTTACACATCATTGCTTCAAGCAAGACAACGCCAAAGCTTTCTTGTTCTGAAAGCAAAAGTTTCAAATCAGAAATCGATAAAAGTTCACTAACCTTTTTTTGTTTACCTAAAAATAAGACATGTTGCTCTAAACCTAGTTTCTTAACCAACCGGAAGGCTGTTGAGGTTTCTGGACCATCACCAACGAGTAAGAGTTTGGCTTTTACTTTAGATTGAATTTTAGAAAATGTATGAATAACATCTTCTACACGCTTCACTTTTCGAAAATTAGAAATATGAATAACGACTTTTTCATCCGATTTAATGTTATATTGCTTTTTAATATGATTTAAATTGCGTTTATAATATTCTTGTTCATTGACAAAATTATAAATAACAGAAATATCCCTTTTGACACCGAGTTTCTCTTTTGTTTGCTTAACAAGACTATTCGACACAGCTGTCACGGCATCTGACTGTTCTATGCCGTGACTGATCATTTTTTTAAAAGTTGGATCAAAACCGAGCACTGTAATATCCGTACCATGTAATGTTGTAACAACCTTTACTGGGTGATCGGCTAAATCTCTTGCCAAAATCGCACTAATCGCATGTGGCATCGCATAGTGAACATGAAGTATTTCAATATGCTCTCTATCAACGACCTCAGCCATTTTTGCTGCAAGTGCAAGATCGTAAGGCGGATATTGAAAAACCGGATAATTGGAAATCTCAACCTCATGATAATAAATGTTCGGATATATTCGATCTAAGCGAAACGGCATACTTGACGTAATAAAATGGATCTCGTGTCCCTGTTCTGCTAACATTTTTCCGAGCTCTGTTGCGATAACACCAGAACCGCCAAGTGTAGGATAACACGTAATTCCAATTTTCTTCATTGATTCACATCCCATTCTAAATCGGCTAAAAAACATTACATATCATCTAAAATATTTTCTAAGCCATATACAAGTTCGTTCAGCTTTGTCACATGCTGAATGGATAATTTAATACCATCCATAAATGATTCCCGACTCAGCGAATCATGTGTAATGGTTAGGGTTTGTCCAGAGCCACCTAATATGACTTCTTGATGTGCAACGAGTCCTGGAAGCCGAACACTATGAATATGAATCCCATCTATTTCCCCACCACGGGCTCCTTCTAATGTTTCTGTTTCATCTTTATGTCCTTGTTGTTTCGGTTGACGTACTGACTGAATAAGATCAATGGTTTTTAGAGCTGTTCCTGATGGTGCATCTACTTTTTGATCATGATGCTTTTCAATAATCTCCACGTCTGGCAAAAATTTTGCGGCTTTTTGGGCAAATTGCATCATAAGTACGGCACCTATGGCAAAGTTCGGTGCGATTATACAACCAACTTCATTTGTTTTTGCAATTTTCTGGAGTTGATCAATTTGATCATTTGTAAAACCAGATGTACCGACAACTGTCCGCATTTGATGTTCTAAAGCTGTTTTGGTATGTTCAAAGCCAACTTCTGGTACCGTTAAGTCAAGAAAAACGTCGGCTTCCATCTTGTCAAAACATTCTTCAGAGTTTTCAAAAATAGGTACGTCTAAGTCCAATTCACACCCTATTTCTTTCAATGTTTTGCCATTATTTTTCCGGTCAATACATGCAACTAATGTAAATTCATCATCATTTTTAATCATGTTCAAAGCTGCAGTTCCCATTTTTCCACGTGGACCTGCAAGAATGATATTTTTTTGCATTGTTGGTTTACCTCCTTGTTATATTGGCATCTATCAATTTTTTCCAATCGTTTATGATCATTCAACTATTTTGAATTAAGCAGTATGTTTAGATTGTAAATGTAAAACAATATAGATAAAAGTACGACATTATAAGCCATTTATAGACGCATTTATGATATATTAAAATGGAATTAACAAATATGCATTTTTTCTACTTTATCACTCTTTATCTTAGCTAATACACATGATTTTGACAAATAATTCATCTGAAAGAGTTGGTTTTATAAATGACTATGTCACAAATGAACCCGAACAGTGGTTTGAACTCGTTTGCAAAAACTGAACTTCATAAATGCATGCTTTGCTTTCTGGGAGGTTTTAACCAGTGTTACTAAATTTAAAGATTAAAAATATCGCATTCATTCTATTAGGGGCGGCAATTTTTTCATTTGGAATTGTTCATTTTAATATGCAAAATAATTTAAGTGAAGGCGGTTTCACAGGGGTTACGTTACTGTTATATTTTTTATGGGGTTGGGATCCATCCATTACTTACATTGTTTTAAACGTGCCCATATTTTTAATTGGCTGGAAATACTTGGGACGGACATCTTTCCTATATACGATTATAGGGACTTTTTCTGTCTCTTTATTCTTAATGATATTTCAAATTAACCCATTCCCAACTTATTTACAATCTGATATGACATTAGCGGCTCTATTTGCAGGTGTCTTTATCGGTGCAGGTGTTGGTATTATTTTCCGCTATGGTGGGACGACTGGCGGTGTTGATATTATTGCTCGTATCGTTAATAAATATATTGGTTGGACCATGGGTAAGACAATGTTTATATTCGACTTTGTCGTCATCACAACATCCGTGTTTGTTATTTTAGACTTGGTCGAGGGCATGTATACACTTGTGGCAGTCTACATCGGAGCGAGAATTATTGATTTCATCCAGGAAGGGGCTTATTCGGGACGGGCTGCGACAATTATATCGTTTAAAAGCGAAGAGATTGCTAAGATGATTCATATTAAAATGGACCGTGGTGTCACTGTCCTTTCCGGTAAAGGGAGTTATACAGGAGACGAACATAACGTCCTTTATTGTGTCGTTGGCAAAAACGAAATTGTACGCCTGAAAAATATTATTAATACGATTGACCCAAATGCCTTTGTTGCTGTTGGTGTTGTTCATGATGTGATTGGAGAGGGCTTTACACTTGATGAAGACAAAAAACCCATTGAACATTGAAATAGATTGAAATCAAAAAGTTAGCTGAATGAGTCCATCTATTTCAAGTAAAGAGAAACGGACTTAACAGCTAACTTTTTATAATGTATCCTTGAATAATTTCTAGTACGGTTTTGCTACCTTGTGTGAAGAAGTTAGCGATCTTGATCCTTACGCTGATCACGTTGCTCTCCTTTATATTTCTTCCAACTGACATATGCTAATGTAACACCAATACACCCACCAATAATACCCAATGTCCAGTAGAAAGGAGACATATCTGCTTGCTTACTTGCCAGGTCAGAACCATCCGTATTTTGAGCATTTGCTAAGACAGGCAAAACGATCGTTGCAACAATAATCAAAATTAAAGACGACAGGGATTTAACAACGTATGACTTGATAATGAACCACCCCACTCACATTCATTATTAATGAATGTATGATGGTTCCAGGTAAGATATAACCGTTCGTTAAGCTTGTCGTTTACTTCGATGGCCAATCGTTAATTTATAAGCAACAAAGATTGTCAAAATACTGAGCCAAAACGTAAAGTAGCCTATTTCATTCATATACTTTGTTAGTTTCTGATAAATTGGCATCATACCATAAACATAATCAATTATTTCATTATGTAGTATCCAAATACTTGCCACTGCAAGATGACGGAGTTTGATTTTATAAAATGGCGCATATAGTACACCCTGAATAGCCATCGCACCATGAGAGGCTATGAGCATATAACCTTGCCAGTCAAGTGTGCCATTTACAATAAGCGTAAATACATTCATAACAACAGCCCAAATACCATATTTAAATAAAGACGTAAGAGCAAGTGCCTCAATATAGGGTGTATTTTTATTAAACAAAAAAAACAATAAGAAAATTGTAAAAAACATACTGGCTGTTGGACTATCTGGAACAAAAATCAAAAATATAGTAGGCGTGATTGCCAACTGACTTTCATACCACATGAATCCATAAATCGTACCAAAAAGGTTGATTAAGAACAAAGCAAGCAAAAATCGTTTATCGAGTAGTATATATTTAAACATCATTTAAACCCCTTTGTCACTCAATTTATAACATATGTTAAGAAAGAAACACCTTCACCAATCATTATGGCAAAGGTGTTTCTGTATAGGATCAGATATTGATCTTAATCATTCTTCTGCTTGTTCGTTCATATCCATAATAAAATCAATCAAATCTTCTAATTCTTCATCAGAACCTGTGAATTGATCCGGTGGCATACCTGGATCTCCTTCAATACCGTCCCGAGCGATGGTCGCAATATCATCTCTTGACTGATCAATATCAAGCAACGGCGGACCAGATGCACCAGATAAGTCATCACCATGACAGCCAAGACAATTATCTTTATATGCTTCATAACCTGCATGTGATTCATCGACTTCTAATCCCTCACCAGGCGGGATAGGCTTGTTTGATTCTGCTCGTTGTTCCCAGTCAACTGCTGATGCTGATTCATACGTTAACCATACAACAGATGATAAAGCTAGAATCATCATTGTAACCGCAATTGGACGTTTTGGTGGCCTTCTACCTGGCCCGTTATCTAAGAACGGCGCAAGTAGCAAAGCTCCAAAAGCAACGCCAGGAATCACGAGAATACCCAGTAGTACATAAGTACCACTCGCAAAATCATATTTTAACAGTTCGTATAAAAATAGGAAGTACCAATCTGGTAACGGTATATATCCAATTGTCGTTGGATCAGCTACCCCTTCTAAAGGAGAAGGGTGTGCCAATACCAATGTCAAAAATCCCACAAGAAACACAGAACCAACCAACCATTCTTTTAATAAAAAGTTGGGCCAAAAAGGTTCCGTTCTTCCTGGATATTCCGAATAATCTTTTGGAATATTGGAGGTGCGTTCCGCAGAGATTCGTGAATCTCCAACGAATTTCATTCCTTTACCTCTTTTCACAACTTTCCCTCCTTTTTATAGTGGTCCAGCAATACCTTGTCTTCTAATTAAAATAAAGTGTACAGCAAGTAATACGAATAATGCTGCTGGTAAAAAGAATACGTGAATGGCAAAGAATCTCGCCAATGTTTTAGCACCTATAATGCTTTCATCACCAGCTAAAAGTGTTTTTAAGTCGCCTCCAATAAAGGGCACTTGTTCAGCAATATCTAAGCCAACTTGTGTAGCGAAATATGCCTTGTTATCCCATGGTAGTAAATAGCCTGTAAATCCAAGACCCAGAATGATGAAGAAGATAAGTACTCCAACCATCCAGTTGAGTTCACGTGGCTTTTTATAAGCACCTTGGAAAAATACACGCATCGTATGTAATAAAAGCATTACTATTAATACACTGGCTCCCCAGTGGTGCATACCCCTTACAATTTGGCCATGTGCGACTTCCGTTTGTAAATAGTATACAGATTGCCAAGCATTTTCTATATCTGGCACATAAAACATTGTTAAAAACATACCTGAAAGGATTTGAATGACAAGTACGAAAAACGTTAAACCACCAAAGCAGTAAACAAAAGCAGAAAAGTGGTGTGCCGGGTTCACATGCTCTGGCACTTCGTGATCCGCAACGTCTCGCCATATTGGAGTAATGTCGATCCGTTCATCAATCCAATCATATATTTTTTGTAGCATGACTTATTACGCCTCCCCTCTAGGTTTTGGATCACCAAGGTATAACATTCCGTTGTCAACTTTATACTCGTATTCATCTAATGGCTCCATTGGTGGTGTGTTCGGAACGTTGGTGCCATCTTTATAATAGCGGCCATTATGACATGGGCAAAAGTATTCGTTTGGATAATCGTCACTGCCCTCCCATGTTACGAAGCAGCCTAAATGCTTACAGATTGGGGAATGTGCAATAATTTCATCATCATCATTTTTATAAACCCATGCAACTTTAGGTGCTTTTGATGTGTACCAACCATCATCTTGTTTAACTGTCCATTCTACCCGTGTTGGCTCAGATGTAAGATCATCTACATCAACATCTACACTGACCAAGTCACCAGCAGAAGAAGACTGTAGTACTGGGTCAACAGCCATTCTAAGCATTGGAACCATCATTCCAGCTGCCATGAATCCACCTACACCAGTAAGTGTATAGTTTAAAAATTGTCGTCGGGAAACTTGTTTCTTCTTCTCACTCACTTTTTCTTCCCCCCTCTATTAATTAATCACGGACGAGATAAAATTAAGTATATTACTAGGACATCCTAATGATATCTTAAACCGTTTGTTCGGTCAATTAATATCGATATTTATTCGGTAAATCTTTCAGTTGATACGCCATTACCAATAGGAACGAATGAGTTCACTCATATCTTTAACTTGCTCGCGAATGCGTTGTACAAAATCTTCTGAATAAATATCACCCGATGAAGTTCCTGGTATCCATATTAATGAACCGTCTAAATGTTTTTCAAACTTTTTCCATTTGGCATCATGTGTGAAAAAGAAAATATGCTCAAACGGCTGTTGGTAAATATCTTCAACCCATTGACCGATTCTTTCAATTTCGTTGTCCTTAGATGTGTGTATTAGATATGTGTAAGCAGGTGTTAACAATACACGACCACTTAGCTCTTTTTCTAATTCATTTAAAAATATCATCAACGCTTCTGATTGAAAGGCATGTTTCCCTAGATCATCATCAGAAGATAATTGAAATGGAATGAGTGGCATGAAAAGTGTATCAATATACGTCTTCGCTTCACGATAGCGTTCGATATCAACATTCTTCCATTGCATCATATATCTCTCCTACTATTCTGCTACATAATTTATGAATTATCCACTAAAACACTTAGGATTATTTAGGATCATACTTTGCTGTTTCGATCTGCCTTAATTGTTCACTGAGGCGTATGAATGAAGCTTTATCCCGTTGTTCTAACGCACGGTCAATATCTCTTTTTAATATGTTGACTTGAGAATCATAAATGGCATCATTTAGAATACATTCACCATAATGACGTTCCTCATCTGATACAGACAGATGCTGTTGTGTAAACGGATTCTCTTCTAACACACGTGCGTAGAAAGCGCATTGGTGTGCATTATGAAAGTTTAACTGAATATATAATGGTTCCCTGTGATACAAGCGTAAATCATGAAACGACTTCTCAACGTTTTCAGTGCTGATAGAATGCTTCAAAAAGCGGAAAGGCAGGCTCTCTGAGCAATGTGTCGACATGATAAGCGCACGTGGACAAACATCAATATCTCTCACAAAATGAATCTGTTCTAGATGTTTTTCATGTTGTACTAAATAGTTTAAAATCCAAATGCACTCTCGCCTTTTTAGTTCATATGTTTTTAAAAACCATTTTATAAATGTCTTTTTTTCATGTACTGAAACGATGGTAGACACATGTTCGCTCTCCCTTCGCTTTTCCTAAAAGTAAGATTCAATCCGTATTTATGGACTGTTTAAGTCTTTCAACATATTCTACTGTATCAGTATCCAAAGTCTCTAAGTGTGTGTATGTTTCAAAAATTGGAATAGCCTGTTTTATTTTACCATCTTCAACAAGGAAATATCCATATTCCTTTAAAAATTCACTATCTTTTTGCAAAGGTTCATAAGCTTGGCGGTATGCCTCAAGTGCTTCATGGTAAGACTCTTCTTCATTAAAAGCACGGGCCATTTCCCAATCATATAAAGGGTCCTGCGCGCCTTGCTCTTTAATTTGCGAAAGGAATTCGATAATTCGCTCATGCTCATCAGCATGTTTCCAAATGTTGATGAGAAACATAACGGCTGCTTTATAATCAAAATCAATCGCAACAGCTTCCAGCATATATTTTTCAGACAGATCATGTTTATCAAGTTTATTAGCGATTTGACCAGCTAAAAAGAAAAGCTCCTTATTATGCTCGTCCAATTCCAGCCCTTTTTGGCACGTTTCGAACGCTTCTTTCACATACCCTTCTTCATCATAAGCTTTTGCTAATTCATAATAGACCGTATGATAGTAACTATCAAGTTCAATGACCTTTTTCCAAACGTTAATGGCGATATCCTTACGTTTGGCATAATAAGCTGCTAAACCATGTTTAAATAGTGTATCAGGTTGATCACTGTTTAACGATTGATAATATTCTAGCGCCTTTTCATATGCACCTTGGGCTGTATATGACTCAGCTAAACGCGATGTTATAGATACATGCGCAATCTCGGTCATATGATCGGGTAACTTTTCATAATGAATAATCGCACGCTGATATTCTCCCGTAGAAAAGAAAAATTCACCTAATGCAAAGTCAATGATTGGTTCATCAGGTTGTATGTTCTTAGCCTCTAGCAGTTTTGACTCCGCGACTTCAAATAGCCCTTCTGACTGGTAAAGATCAGCTAATTGAAGTAATGCTTGTAAATATGCTGGATCATCTTCAGAAATGCTTGTTAGCAAGTCAATCGCTTCTTTGTCTTCTTCCAATTCAATGAAAATATCCGCAAGTAACATTTTAATGTCACTTTCTTCAGGATATTGTCGCAACAAATCTTCCAACAGTCCTGTTGCTTCATTATAAAAACCCCACTGCATATAAAATTCAGCAATCATAAATTTTTCTTCATCTGTCGCTGAAGGTGCATAATTTTCCAGAAGTGTTATCGCACTTTCTGTATCATTGTTTTCCATAAGTTGGACGGCTTCCATTATAATTTCCATAACGTCTATCCTTTCAGTTCCAACTAATAATTTTAGCATAGTGAACAGAAAAGAATCTACATAAATGCATGCAGATTCTTTAATTTGTTAGTGATTTCAAGTCTATAAAGAAGTCCGGATACGAAATAGCAATGGATGAATCATCATCTAAGTAAACAGGTTCTGTTGCAATCAACGAAGCAACAACCCCCATCATAGCTATTCGGTGATCATTATAGGCAGAAATGCGGCCACCTGTTAATGGTGTTGGTCCTTCAACGATCATACCGTCTTCAGTCGGTGTAATGTCTGCTCCTAAGGTAGATAAAACATCAACAACTGCTTCAATACGATCAGTTTCCTTAACACGTAATTCAGCAGCATCTTTAATGATCGTTTTACCATCTGCTTGTGTTGCAAGTAGAGCAATAATCGGTATCTCATCGATGAGTCGCGGTATAATATCACCGTCAATCGTTATTCCTGTTAATGCCGTTTGTTTAACTGTCATATCAGCTGCTGACTCGCCACTACTCACTTGCTCATTTGTAATCGTTATATTGGCATCCATTTTGTCTAATACGTCAATAATACCAGTTCGGGTTTGATTTAAGCCGACATGTTTCAATGTGATGTTACTGTTAGGTACAATAGCAGCTGCAACAAGCCAAAATGCAGCAGATGATATATCACCTGGTACATGAATGTTCGTTCCTTGTAATGTATTTTGGTTTGTAACAGTAATAGTGTCACCATCTACTGTTATGTCCGCACCAAAAGCTTGGAGCATATTTTCAGTGTGGTTTCTTGTTTGCGTCTTTTCAATGACTGTTGTTGTACCTTCAGCGCGTAATCCAGCAAGTAAAACAGCAGACTTCACTTGCGCACTTTTAACCGGCAATTCATAACGAATACCGGACAATTGCGTCCCCCGAATGGCGAGTGGCAGTAAATGGCCATGATCTCGACCATCAATCTGTGCACCCATTTCCCTGAGTGGGTTAATGACACGATCCATGGGACGGTTTGTTAAAAAAGGATCTCCATGAACAATGGATAAAAACGGCAACCCTGCTAATAAACCGACCATTAAACGTGCGGTTGTTCCGGAATTTCCAAAATATAGTGGTGTTGTCGATTCTTTTAATCCATTAATGCCAGAACCTTCAATTGTAACAGATTGATCTTTTTTTTCTATAGGTACACCTAATGCTTGAAAAGCCCGTATTGTTTGCAGGCAATCTTCTCCATCTAGAAAATTTGTTATCCGAGTTGTGCCTTTTGCGATGGATCCAAACATAATTGAACGATGTGAAATAGATTTATCACCTGGGACATGTATGACACCAGTCATTGGTTTATTTAATGGTGCTAATTGAACTTCACCCAAAAAACATCCCTACTTTCAATTTTAATCTTCAATCATAACGTCATAACCATGTTTTTGTAAAAGTTCATAACTGTCTATTTGTGCTTTTTTATTCGGTACGCTAATACGTAAAGCACCATGAACATCATCTCGTATTTCTAATATGCGTATGTTCGTTATACTAATATCTTTAACCGCCAGCATTTGCACGACAAGCGCGATTGCACCTGGTTGGTCTTTAATATCGACATAGAGGTCATAGAAGGAACGAATGGCACCTTTTTTATTCTTTTCTAGACCATCACGGTATTGTTTTGCTTGATCAAGATACGAAATCATATTTTCTTTTTCGTTTGCTTCAAGCATACTTTTTAACGACGTCATTTCAGAGATCCATTCTTCAAGTAATTGCGACAATTTCTGGCCATTATGATGAAAAATGTCTTGCCACATGACTGGGTTACTCGAAGCAATTCTCGTAATGTCACGAAAGCCTCCAGCTGCGAGTTCTGGTAAATATGCATGTGTCTCTTGCCACGCTTTAGCTTGATGGACAAGTGATGATGCAATTAAATGTGGGAAATGTGATACAACACTTGTCATTTCATCATGTTCGTCAGGTTGTAATACAATAAATCTACTTTTTGTTGGTTGTAAAATATTCTTCAGCATGGTGACTTTTTCATTTGCTTTCTTATCAGTTGGCGTTAAAACATATATCGCATTCTCAAATAGATGTGCTTTTGCTGCCCATATACCATTTTTATGCGAGCCTGCCATCGGATGACCACCAATAAACGTTACTTTGTCATTTGTAAAGTTTTCAGCTGTCTGTAAAACAGATCCTTTTACAGAGGAAACATCTGTAACAACAACGTCGTGGTCAAAGTCTAACGCGTTGATTTTCACCATTAATTCAATCGTTTTAGAAATGGGGGCAGCTAAAATAATGACATCAGCTTCAAGTGCTGCATCAGCAAAACATGTAAAAGATTGATCAATGATACGGTGGTCCAACGCATATTGAAGTGTCTCTTCATGTGTATCAAAACCAAGTAAGTGAAATTCCCCAGATTGTTTTAATGCTTTCGCAAGGGACCCTCCAATGAGACCAAGGCCCGCAATTAAGATGTTCTGTTTCATTGTTTATACCTCTTTATTAATTTGTACGTGTAATTTATATAAACACTTTTTCAGTTCTTCCATTTCTGATTCTAGGCCGATTGTGATTCGGACTGTATCAGGATAACCGAGCATTTCACCAGGGCGAACGATAAATCCATTTCGGATTAAATATTCAAAGACCTCAGTGCCACTCATTGGTGTCTTAACTAAGATGAAATTTGTTTCTGTGTCATAATATGGCCAGCCAATATCGTCTAAAAATAATTGAAATTCACCTTTTACATACTGATTTTGACTGATAACATCGTTAACAAACTGATCGTCCTTAAAGGCTATCACTGCCATATCTTGTGACATTTTAGTTGTGTTAAATGGTCCGCGAACAATGTTTAATTTCGTGGCAATGGATTCGTGCATGAGCCCATAACCAATTCTCAATCCCGCCAGACCGTATGCTTTGGAAAAAGTTCGTAAAAGAATTAAATTATCGTATGTTTTCAACAAGGATAGCGTATCATATGTCGCAGCTTCCGAAACAAATTCATAGTAGGCTTCATCTAAAACAACTAGAACATTTTTTGGACATTGGTCTAAAAATGCTAATAATCGTTCTCGCTCTAAAAATGTGCCTGTGGGATTATCTGGCGAACAAATCCAGACAATACTTGTCTGATCGTCAATCGCCTGGAACATTTTATCGAGATCATGGTAACCGTTTTGAGTCGGAATCTCCTTTACTGTTGCACCCTCAATAACGGCGCCCTGTTTATATTGCGTAAAAGTTGGTTTAGCCATAACGGTATTTACTTCTGGACTTAAAAATGCACGACAAATGGTTTGAATCATTTCATCGGCACCACTTCCAAAAACAATTTGTGATTCATTGATTTGTAGTTTATCAGTAATGGTTTGTCGTAATTGTGTCGCATACCCATCCGGATAGACGTTAAAATCTGGTATATATGTTGTAAAATATTCCTTAACTTTTTCTGAATAACCGTATGGATTTTCATTAGATGATAATTTGACAACACGATCTAAATTATATGCCGTTTTAATTTCATCTGTTTGTTTTCCTTGGGCATATGGTTTCAATTGTTTCAGTACCGGTTTGCTATACATGTTATGTATCACCTGTCTTTTTAATGAGATCTGGACGTAGTCGAATCGCCTCATTGTGAAATATATGATGAATATCTTTTTGTGATTTGTCAGTATTGGCAACAAGCATGATGCGAATACATTTCTTTAAGCTTCCAGGTACATCAATTTCCTTCATACACATGACAGGAACATGTGTCCAACCATCAATGTCACGAATAGATTTAGCTGGAAAGCATGCATTAATATCTGATGTGACAGAAATAAACACATGTGAGACAGATTCAGGCTCGATGTCATTTTCAGTAATCATCTCTTTGAATAACATTCTCGTATTATTTAAAATCATAGTTTCTTCATTTTGAGTAACGGTTGTTGCACCGCGTATACCTCTTGTCATGCATGCTTCAACTCCTTTAAAAATAATTGTAAATCGTTTCGGAGTGCTTGATCTGTTACTTCTTGAATGACGGGTTGACCGATTTCCTTTAACAAGACCATTTGTATTGTTTGATTCACAACCTTTTTATCAACATGCATTCTAGCTATCAGTTGACCAACATCTAAATCTGGTAATTGAATCGGATAATCATTTGCAATCATCCAATTATACAATGATTTATATGGTAATGTGTTGGAAAAACGTCGCTCACTGACCCGTATCGCAAATAGCATTCCAATCGCTACCGCTTCTCCATGTGTCAATTCACCATATCCTAACTCAGCTTCTAGTGCGTGTGCCAATGTATGGCCGAGATTGAGGTACATTCGCACTCCGGACTCTCTTTCATCTGCTTCGACGATGTCTGCTTTGACGCTGATCCCTTTTTGTAAATGTTCAGCTAATGCTTGATTTGATAATTCAGTTAACCTTGTTTGTAAAAGCTCGGTTACAAACTGAGGTTCACTGATAAAAGCTTCTTTGACCAATTCGGCATAACCAGACCTAACTTCATGTGTCTCTAGAGATTGTAAAGTTTCAACATCATAGATGACAGCTCGAGGTGGATAAAAGCTTCCGATCAAATTTTTTCCGAGTTGATGATTGATAGCAACTTTCCCACCTACACTACTATCATGTGCAAGAATCGTTGTTGGAATTTGGATATAGTCGACACCCCGTAGAAATGTCGCTGCCACAAAACCAGCCAGATCACCAACAACGCCCCCGCCTAAAGCGATGATAAGTGATTGGCGATCGAGTCCATTTTCAATGGCTTCAGTTTGTAATTTATAATACATGTCAATACTTTTAGATTGTTCGCCACTTGGCACAATAGAACAAAAAATCTGCTCAGCTTGAAAGTTATCTTTGATATCCTGTAAATATAACCCAGCAACTTTTTCATCTGTTACAATCAAGATTTTCTTGTAGGATTTTGGTAAGTATGTTTTAAGTTGAAAACGAATATTTTCAGCGACCGTTATATCATATGCATGTGAACTTGATTGGACTGTAATGGTGTGCATTTAAAATGTCCTTGTTGATTCACGATAATCAGCAATAGCTTTTTGTAATTGTGGAAATTGATCGCTTGAAAACTGTTCTGTAATTGCTTTAGCAAGTTCGAAAGCGACAACATGTTCCATAACCACAGAAGCTGCGGGGACAGCACAGGAATCAGAACGTTCAATACTTGCATTAAAAGGTTCTTTCGTTTCAATATCGACACTTTGTAGTGGCTTATAAAGAGTTGGGATTGGTTTCATTACCCCTTTAACTACAATTGGCATACCTGTTGTCATACCACCTTCAAAGCCTCCTAAGCGATTTGTTTTTCGGTAGTAACCGTCTGTTTCATTCCAAGCAATTTCATCATGAACTTCACTACCGAATTTGCGTGCCGCTTCGAAGCCTAAACCAAATTCAACACCTTTGAAAGCATTGATACTTAAAACACTGCCACCAATTTTACTATCTAATTTACGATCATAATGGACATATGATCCAATTCCAGCCGGCATACCTTCTACATAAACTTCCGCAACACCGCCAATAGAATCACCGTCCTGTTTTGCTTGATCAATCGCATCCATCATTTGTTGCTCGACATTTTTATCTAACGTTCTGACAGGTGACGCTTCAGAAATGGTTTGACGTTCCGCCATTGTCAGTGACGGATCTTCTTCCGCCTTGATACCAGCAATTTCTTTGACATAACCAATAACCTCAATACCCAGATGTTTGAGAAGTGTTTTGGCAACGGCACCAGCAGCGACACGGGCTGTTGTCTCGCGTGCAGAAGAACGCTCCAATACATCACGTAAATCACGATGACCATATTTTAAACCACCATTTAAATCTGCGTGGCCTGGACGTGGTCGCGTGACAACTCTTCGAATATGCGCATCCTCATCTACAGGTTCTTCACCCATAATTTTTAGCCAATGTTTAAAATCATCATTATGTACGACAAGTGATATCGGTGAACCTAACGTATATCCATGGCGGACACCACTTGTAATATCGACAAGGTCTTTCTCAATTTGCATGCGTCGCCCCCGTCCATGACCCTTTTGACGTCTGAGTAAAGATTCGTCAATATTTTCTTTCAATAGAGGCATCCGTGCAGGTACACCTTCGATAATTGTTGTTAATTGTTTTCCATGTGATTCTCCGGAAGTTAAATAACGCATATGCTTTCCCCCATATAAAAAATATTTAGTCTATTTCCTATTCCTAGAATTAGAGAACTGTAAAATATAACTTTTAATTATAATATGAACCACTTGTTTTGTAAAGACACCTCAAATTAAAAGTTTGTCATGCGGTGCAAAGCATTACTTTAATATTTGGCTATTGATTGAATCACTCAAGGTTTCACTCACCGCTTGACTGTGATAAAAATAATACTTTTGCATAACGCAAAAGTATTATTTTAGTCGTTAGTTGGACTTTGACTTTTGATAAAAAAACGTATCGAAGACTGACAAATCATATGTCAACGGTTGAAAAATTTGCTCTGTGCTGCCAACAAAAAGTATCCCTGCTTGTTTTAACGCATTACTAAAGTTCGTATAAATGACTTCTTTTGCGTCATCTGTAAAATAAATTAAGACGTTGCGACAAACGATGAGGTCTACATCTTTAGGGTATGGATCAGACAGTAAATTGTGTCTCTTAAACGTTATGTTCTTTTTCAAGTGTGACTTGACCGTATAAAGCCCGTTTTTATTTGTGAAATATATTTCAATGTGTTCTGGTGATAATTCTTTCAGTGCTTTTTGTTGGTAAACACCTTGATTTGCTTGTTCTAATACCTTTTTATCGATATCTGTAGCTAAAATTGTGTAATTAACTTTTGGAAAATAGTCATGCATTAATAACGCGAGACTATATGGTTCTTCGCCTGTAGAACAAGCTGCACTCCAGATCTTTAAAGTGTCGGTCGTTTGCAACAAATTAGGAATAACTTTATCCCTTAAGACGTCCCAACGTTTTGGATTACGTAAAAATTCTGACACATTAATTGTTAAGCGTTCAATGAATTCTGTTAACAATTGAGGATCTTTATCTAACGCCTGATAGTAAGTTTGGAAGTTTGAAAAGCCACGTTTATCACGTAACGATGATAAACGTCGCTTCATTTGTGCTTCCTTATATAATGTTAGATCAATATTTAATTTGCCTTTTACTTTTTTTAAAAACGCGCTATAATCTTTATCCATTAGATGCTCGCAATCTTAATAGATCCAATCTTGATCTTGTTTTGTATATGTATTAAGCTCATCTGGTGAGAAAAAAAGATTTATTTCGCGTTCAGCACTTTCTAGAGCGTCAGAACCGTGGATAATATTTTTCCCTACAATAACGCCATAATCCCCACGAATTGTACCAGGATCGGCCTCTTGTGGATTTGTACTACCAATCATCGATCGAGCTGTTTTAATTATATTTTCCCCTTCCCAAACCATAGCAAAAACAGGAGCGGAAGTGATAAATTCCACTAATTCGCTAAAGAATGGCTTGCCTTTATGTTCACCATAATGTTCTTCTGCAAGTGACTGTGGAATTGTCATAAGTTTTGCAGCAACCAACTTATATCCTTTTGCTTCAAAACGGCTGACAATATCCCCAATTAAATGACGTTGTACACCATCTGGTTTGACCATTAAAAATGTTTGTTCCATATTTACACCCCATTTAATATTATATAATTAAGATCTTCTATCACCTATTGATCGGGCGATGCTGTCTAGTGCCAGTTTGGCTTTTTTGTTTGGTAAACCCTGTAAGGCCATTAATGCCTTATTTAAATATTGTTCACTTATTTGATAAGACTGCTCGATAGCATCTGTTTTATGGAGTATCGATAACAGCTCAGTAAATTCTGCTTCATTAATTACTTCTGGATTTTGGAGCGTTCGTTCTAGTTTTGCTTTAAAGTTCTTATTTTTCATTGCAAATAAGACAGGTAATGTGACATTACCCTGTAATAAATCACTTGCTGTTGGTTTTCCTAACACTTTTTCTGATGAAGTAAAATCTAAAATATCGTCGATAATTTGATAGGACATACCAATATAATAGCCGTATTGATGTAATTTACGTGCGTCTTGTTGTGATGTACCCCCAGCCAATGCACCGAGTTTACAACTTGTAGCAATTAATAGGGCTGTTTTTCTTCTGATCCGTCTTAAATAATCACGAAGTTGTTGACTCCAGTTATATTTATATTTAATTTGTTCAATTTCTCCTACACAAACTTCCACAAGTGTTTCTGAGAGTAATCGGTGTATATCTGGGTGGTCGAGTTGTGTAATGTATTCAAGCGCCCGTGCAAGTATATAATCCCCTGTATACATTGCCACTCGGTTACTATATTGATGTTTAATCGTTGGTTTGCCTCTTCTTAATTCAGCATCATCGACAACGTCATCGTGGACGAGAGTCGCCATATGTATAAGCTCAAGAGAAACAGCTACAGTCAATAGTTGGTCAGGATGCTCATCAGCCATTTGACCACATAATAAAACAAAGACAGGACGTATGCGTTTGCCTCCAGCATTTAAGAGCTGTGTCGAGGCTTTTCGTAAAACAGGATGTTCTGCCTGAATGGCTGTATGTAAGGCTGTTTCTATGGCATCTAAATCTTTTTTTAAATATCCGTAAGTTTTTGCTAGTTTCATGCTTGTCACCTTTGGCTTAAATTTTTGTTCTGGACTTGTGCCCCAAATGCATGGCAGCGACACCACCAGTATAGCTTTTTACTTTTACTTTTGAAAAACCAGCTTCGATGAACATTTTTTTAAGTTGCTTTTTGTTTGGAAAGTCTTTAGCAGATTCATGCAACCAAGCATATTCCTCATAACTTTTAGCAAATATTTTTCCAATCACAGGCATTATAAAGCGAAAGTAAAAGTAATATAATTGACGGTACCCGATCAAGGTTGGTTGTGATGTTTCTAGGCAAACGACAATACCGTCTGGTTTAACAACACGATAGAGTTCCTCTAAAACAGCTTGATAATCTGGAACATTTCGTAAGCCAAAGCCAATGGTAACATAGTCAAATGTTTGATCTTCAAAAGGTAGTTCCATTGCATTGCCATGGATAAAAGATATATTATCTCGTTTTAATGCTTCCATTTTCTCATTGGCAATTGACAGCATGTTTTTACTGAAATCTAATCCAGTGACTTGTCCTTTTGACCCGACGGCATCTGCTAATGCAAGTGACCAATCTCCAGTACCACAACAAACGTCTAAAGCAGTCGTTCCTTTTTCAACTTGCATCTGCTTCATAACATCTTTTCGCCATGCTATATGACGCTTAAATGAAATTATAGAATTCATTGAATCATAATTTTTATATATTTTTTCAAAAACATGGTGCACACGCTCTTCTTTTGACTGCTCCTCCATGATTATCCTTCTCTCGCAACTGATGTTTTACTATATATAGGTTTTATTAACCAATTTAATTGTGCATGCAAGATCGAAGAATCGAAAGAAGGGTCTGCGAATATGTGTTGAATATCTGTCACCCGTTCTTCAATCATTGCTTCAACCGTATTTAAAACAGACTGCTTTGTATCCGATGTTGCGTACTCTAGCCAATTACTAATAATAAGTGATTGTTTCCCACTTTGAATTGTTTGCTGTTGGCTAATCAAGTGGTAAGTTTGTAAAATTTGATTTGTCACATGACTTAAAAAAGACTGATCAATGTCTGTTGCAACATGTGATAGTAATGTTGTGTCAATTTTATGCAATATAGTCATATAATTTGAGAATGAATGACCTGCCATGTCATATAGTTGCATTTTATATTCATTGACTTCTTTAATTGCAGAAGCTAGGACTCGAATCATGTGTATATCATCTATTTCAGAAAGTAGAAAATAATAAAGCGCGCTATAATAATCGCCTGCTAAAACAGTCAATTGTCTTGTCGTAACGTCTGTTTCATCTTGTTCCAGACTGTTTGTTATATGAACGTGATCATGTGTATCTAAAGCCATTTGCACAAGCGTTGTAGCAATTATATAATGATATTGCTTGTCCTTTGGCAATGTTGATTGTTTCAATAAAAAGGATAGGATGGTAAGTTTATCCTTATTAATGACGGGTGTCTTAATAAATTTTTCTAAATAGCTATGTTTGGTTTTATTTTTAATTGCTAAACTCAGTTGTTCTATTTCGTGATTAACATCATGCAAGACGATCACCCGTATCCTTTCCTTCTATCTATAACCTACAATAAATGAACTCATTTTACAATTTCATTATACCATAATTCATCATGAGCTAATAATCAAGACGTCTATTAAAATGTGAATAATTGAACATTAACATGTAACTAAAAAAATGATTACAAATTTAAACAATAAAAGGGCGCGTTTTTGACGCGCCCTTTTTCGCCCTATGTAAATTATTATTCTTTTACTGCATCTCTTAGGGCTTTGCCTGCTCTAAATGCCGGTACTTTACTTGCAGGAATTTGAATTTCTTCTCCAGTTTGTGGGTTGCGACCTTTACGAGCTGCACGGTCACGTACTTCAAAATTACCAAATCCGATAATTTGTACTTTTTCACCCGTTTTTAGTGTATCCATAACTGTTTCAAAAACAGCATCTACAGCTTTGCCAGCGTCCTTTTTTGAAAGATCACTTGCTTCTGCTACTGCATTCACTAAATCTGTTTTATTCATAAGTATTTCCCTCCTTCCAAATATGTTGTAATCGATTTAGAACAAATCATGACCTTACATCATTTGTTCACTAATTTACCTTCTTTTATACTTGGACGTCATCAATTAATTGATGACAATGCTTATAATAACTGACTTTGCCATAAAATTCAACATTATTCACATTTTTTTCTGCTACTTTTTCTAATTTTAGTTAAATATACCCAAAATATATGTAAAAACAGACATTTAACATGATAGATACTGTATGTATGCGATATCACCCCACCTCAACTTTCGCGGGGTGAAACTTACAGAAAATCGTTTGTCGAATAAGTCAAGATAGTTAATTGTTCAAGTTGACTTTCGATTAAACAGCACTGTACAACCTGGACTCATTAGAATCAATTCACTCATTGCATTGATTTTTAACATCACATTTGATGTCAACTGCGAACTAGTGACAATTTATTGATGAATAAAGGCTACAATCTCCGTCTGGGATCGCTCTGGGCGGATGCTTTCCGCGGGCATGGCGATCCGCTTCTGTAGCGCCTCTGTCGAGTCGCTACAGTGATCTTTCGACGTACAAAAGGTTCTCGGTGGGGCGAGTAATCACAGCCCCAGGATGTGCTAGCACAGACGTTGCCACAGGACGTGGCGTATTTAGTCTGTGGTTCTCTTTCGCTATTCACCGCCTGCCGCTCACCCAGACTGGTGTGTGCGTTTCTTATTGTTATTTTTATAATTTTACTATCACAGCAGTTGTTTTTCTGCTCTAAACAACGTGTATTAACAATAAAAGTACAGTTTGCTTCAACACTAGCG
>Ga0209487_1001156_pt1 | contig 22738 bp, 22 predicted proteins | sample Poulit2012_FD_187524 | JGI IMG/M metagenome (GOLD analysis project Ga0209487, IMG submission 187524) | Agricultural soil microbial communities from Georgia to study Nitrogen management - Poultry litter 2012 (SPAdes) (version 2) | ecosystem: Environmental > Terrestrial > Soil > Agricultural land...
GAGTAAGTGTTCATATTGTGTTTGAATCGGTTGTAATAAATCGATGACTGCTTTGGCAACGCCACCTTTAAAATCACCATAGCCCCGACCCTCATACTTTTCCTCAATGGCCTCAATGGATTCCCCGGTACAACTTGCATAAATCGTCAACAAGTTCGAAACACCAGGTTTGTTTTCTAAGTCATACTTTACAATCCCTTCAGAGTCTGTGACCGCGCTTTTGAGCTTCTTCTCAATGGTCTTCGGTGTATCAAGCATGGAAATGAAACCTCGTTGATTCTCATCTGATTTGCTCATTTTCTTCAGTGGATCTTGTAAGGACATGATTCGTGCTCCAACTTTTGGGATGCGAATATCTGGAACGATAAATGTCTTTTTAAAGCGATTATTAAAACGTTGCGCAACATCTCTCGTCAGTTCCAAATGCTGTGTTTGATCATCACCAACGGGAACAATATCAGTTTGATAAAGTAAGATGTCGGCAGCCATGAGTGATGGATAGGTGAATAGCGCTGCAGATACTCCCTCTTTACCATCTGACTTATCTTTAAACTGGGTCATCCGTTCTAACTCGCCCATATAACTAACCGATTGCAACATCCAGCCGAGCTGTGCATGTGCAGGAACTTCCGATTGAATGAATAAGGTGGAGCGTTTTGGATCAATACCTGCCGCAAGATAGAGGGCAGCTAAGGAGCGAATATTGTTTTTTAATTCATGAGGATCTTGGGGTACCGTAATGGCATGCTCATCAACAATACAGAAAAAGCAATGATGCTCATCTTGTAATTGTACAAATTGGCGAATGGCGCCTAGGTAATTACCAATTGTTAATGTACCACTCGGTTGAATACCGGAAAAAATCGTCTTCATCATCATCATCCTATCACATTAGTTTGGTTCTAAATAAGACATAAAAATAAGCCCATTTATCCCTAGAAAAAGGGACGAATGTGCCGCGGTGCCACCCTTATTACCCTACACGTTAACGTAGGATCACTTGCTTGGTTCATCACACATGCTTCAGAGAAGGAATGTGCTTGGATGCGTTTATTATAAAGCCCAATTCCAATTACCATCGTACTTGTTTACACCAACCACAAGCTCTCTTTTATCGAGCGGGTAATTGTACATACTTTATCATCAAGATAACCTATTTGAATGTATTTCATACAGCCTATTCATGTCTATTTAAATTATATACTATGTGCAAAATAGAAAGCAAGCAATTAAAGAAGTAAACAATCCTAAAAACTTCTAATTTGCTGTTCTTTTTTGTCGATATTTAGTTTATACTAGAATTAATTCAGATTAGGAGATTGATGATAAATGACAAAAAGGAAGCTCATCGTCACGAGCCTTATGAGTATCCTCCTGCTAAGTACTTTGATCCCCATTTATAGTAGTGGTGAAGAAGATTTAGTAAGAGCTCATAAAGAATTCAAAACGAGCATTGAATTGATGGATAGTGAGCAGGTTTTTAAGCGTTTTACATATGATTCTGGCTTAGAATTTACTTACCCGGATGCCGTTAGGGGGATCTATGTAACTGGAAATTCAGCTGGTGGCAGCCGTTTTGAAAGTTTAGTAGATTTGGTAGATCAAACAGATCTAAATGCAATGGTGATCGATGTCAAAGAAGATCATGGTAATATTACGTTCAATCTTGAAGAGGGGTCACCCTTTGAATCGATTACCAAAAACTATATCGAAGACCCTGAAGCGATGATGAAAATACTCGAGGAAAAGGAAATTTATCCGATTGCTAGAATCGTTGTGTTTAAAGACACCATACTCGCTAACGAACGCCCTGATCTATCCTTTACGAAAAATGGTAAGGTGTGGGAAAACGGCGGTAAGGAATCGTTTGTGAATCCATTTGAAAAAGAAGTCTGGGAGTATAATGTCGACATTGCGAAGGAGGCTGCTAAATTAGGGTTTCAGGAAATCCAATTTGACTATGTTCGATTTCCTGAAGGGTTTGAGACGCGTGATGAAGCGTTAGATTATACGCTAGGTGATTACGAGGAATCCGAGTATGATAATGTACAGCGCCGCGTTGAAGCCATTACAGACTTTGTTGCTTATAGTAGAGAAGAATTATCCGCTTATGATGTTGATGTTTCCGTCGATATCTTTGGATATGCCGCTACCATACCTGAGACACCCGGAATCGGGCAAAACTTCTCGAAGATTTCAGAAAATGTGGATGTGATCTCATCGATGATTTACCCAAGTCATTGGACATCCCAATTCGGGATTGATATGCCAGATAAGGAGCCGTATCGATTGGTTACGGAATATGCGAAGGTAGAAAATAAATTACTCGATACATTAGACAATCCACCAATTTCACGACCATGGATTCAAGACTTTGAAGCCCCGTGGTTGTACGATGGACCGGTGCAACCGTATGGAAAAACGGAGGTAGAAGCACAAATAAAAGCCTTACATGAAAATGGGATTGACGAATACCTGATTTGGAATGCTGGAAACACGTACACAGAAAATGTCGATTATATACCTTAATATAGCAGCTGAACGACGCGATCACGATCCAGATAAATAGTGGAGTAAAACTTTAGAAGAAGGGTATACTTTTAAATAAGGAAAGAAATATGGTTTTTAAAGGTATATATGGTTAGGTGATCCAATATTAAATGAGGAGTAGATCAATGGATTGGTTTAAAAAGTTAAATGAATATTTTCCGAGAGAAGAAATGAAGTCGAAGCGGCATTTGGAGATTCTATTAAAGGAAAAAGGCGATGTCTATTATAAAGACGAGAGCGATGAACATGTGCTGATGTACGCAGAATTTAGCTCTTTCGTGTTTATAGACTATTTATGGGTTTCATCGAAAACACGTGGGAAAGGTGTAGGCCATCAGCTAATTGAAAAGCTGAAGAAAAAGGACAAGCCAATTATTTTAGAAGTTGAACCCATTGATTATGAAGACACAGATACAGAAAAAAGGCTTCGTTTTTATAAACGGGAAGGCTTTCAACATGCCCAATCAATCGGATATAATCGACGTTCTTTAGCGACAAATGAGGAGACACCTTTAGAAATCTTGTTTTGGTCACCGCGCACGGATACAGAAGAAGTTATTTTTGGTCAAATGAAGAAAATGTATGAGTCGATTCATACGTATAAAGATAAAGAGATTTATGGAAAGTCCTATCAACCCGTTGAAGAAGTATTGAATTTTGAGGAAGATGAAGACACAGAGGATTTATTTAGTCAGATTAAATAAGATACGATGTTTAAATAAAAGGGGGTTGGGTATTCTACTAGTAATCAGGAAAAGAACAGCAGGACAGAAGATATGAACAATTAGTGAACATTGTAAAAAAAGATTAATTAACTTTGCTGACCCCCTACCTTTAGCTTGACAAATGTAGTATAATCTACATATAGGGTTGTTTGAGATCATGTTTGCTAAAATAACCGTAGACATATTTTGAGATGAGGAGTGAAGTAACATGGTAACACTTTATACCTCGCCAAGTTGTACATCTTGCAGAAAAGCGAAAGCATGGTTAGAAGAACACGATATTTCGTTTAATGAACGAAATATCTTCTCTGAGCCGCTAACGTTGGATGAGATAAAGGAAATATTACGGATGACCGAAGATGGGACAGATGAGATTATTTCAACACGCTCAAAAGTATTCCAAAAGTTGGACGTAGATATTGATCTATTACCTTTGAAGGATTTGTTTGAATTGATTCAAAAAAATCCTGGTTTATTAAGAAGACCAATTATTCTTGATGAAAAGCGTCTGCAAGTTGGTTATAACGAAGATGAGATTCGTCGGTTTTTACCGAGAACAGTACGTACATTTCAATTACGTGAAGCACAACGTATGGTAAATTAATCCATACCGAGTAGCATAAATGAATGCATAAAAACGCAGACCTATACCACTATAGGATCTGCGTTTTTATTAACGTTTATAATGAAATCATGTTAGGATTGTAATGATCGGCCATTCGTAAATAAAGGGCTCATTTCAGTGCAAAAATAGGCGTTTTCATTATAAACTCGCTTTATAGGCATTAAAGTTTTCAAAAGATGAGTTCTTATCATACAATAACAGTATAGAAGGAAAAAATAAAAATAAATGATAATTTTCTACATCCATTTCATAATTGCTGGAACCAGCTGCGTTGCAATAATATGTAGTTGTGTAGCGATAAATCTGTATTATGAAATTGACTAATCGAAGTGAAGGATAAACTTTATTTGTTATAAATATATGACAAGTGGTACCGTCTACCAATCTATTATACTAGAGAGCATGATGAGGTAGGACGTATTTTTTTAGAGGGGAGAGCATAACAATGGAAATCGAAAGAATTAATGAAAACACAATTAAGTTCTTTATATCATATGTGGATATTGAAGACAGGGGTTTTGAACGAGAAGAAATTTGGTATGATCGAGAACGAAGTGAAAAGCTCTTTTGGCAAATGATGGAGGAAGTCAACGATAAAGAAGATTTCATCGTAAAAGGGCCATTATGGATTCAAGTACAGGCATTAGAAAAGGGGTTAGAAGTCGTTGTTACACGATCTAAAAATTCAACAGCAGATGACGATTTCAAGCTTCCACTAGAGAAGGAAGATCAAATTGAATTACCAGTTGAAAAAAGCATCGAAAGCATTTTGGAAAGTAAATTTGGAAGAAGTGATAAAACGATCCCTACGAATGTAGAGGAAGAGGAGGAAGTTGAGAGAAACTTGTCAATCGTTGTTTATTTTAACGGCTTTGAAGACTTTATCCAATTGAGCCATTATTTAGAGCATGCAGAAGTGAATGAAGGGGTAGATGATATCCTGTACCATTATAATGGCAAGTACTTTTTACATCTCGAGTTTAGTCCAAGTGAATACGAAGAGGACGAACAACATAATCTGACGAGCCAAGTAATGGAATTTTCAAACAAATCAACAGTAAGTACACATTTATTGCTCGAATATGGCAAGATCATCTTTGCAAACAATGCCTTATCCCAAGCGCGAACGTATTTCACACAAGAACAATAGACGTCCCCATCTAGGGCGTCTATTTTTATTTTCATGACGAGGCAGGGGATAATGGGATTCATGTAGAAAGACTTAGGGAGAGGAGGACTGTTATGTTGCAAGCGCGAACAAGCAATCATGCTTTCATCACCTTGGCCCACTTAACAACAGCGGAAATCGAGGAGCATCGAGAACAAAACCGCTTCTACTGTCCGATATGTCAGGAGCCTGTCATGATTAAAGCAGGAATAAAGGTTATCCCGCATTTTGCTCATTACGCTAAAACGGATTGTCCATCGTACCGAGGGGGTGAAGGTCCCTATCATGAACGAGGAAAGTTGTTATTATATGAATGGTTAAAGGCCCAAAACATCCACGTAGAACTGGAAGTCTACCTCAAAGACATTCAACAACAACCCGACTTACTCCTCCATATCAATCATCGGAAAATTGCGATTGAATTTCAGACGTCAAGAATTCCCGTTTCAGTTATTAAGCAACGAAATAGGGGATACCAAAAGGCGAATATTATTCCGATTTGGCTCTTAGGGGCGAATCAATTTGTACGGCAAGGGGAGTACCATCTCAAAATTAATCCATTTACATTGCAGTTTATGCAGCAGTTTTCTTTAGCTTCTCCCTTGACGCTATTTTACTTTTGTCCGCGGCTCATGGAACTCGTTACCTTTCAAGATGTTTATCTAACCAATCAGCGCCTGGCAATGGGGCGGTATCAATTTCATCAACTACAATACACGTCATTTACAGATGTGTTTAAACAAAAACGTTTAGGCAAGTCTGATTTATTTCAATTATGGAAAAGGGAAAAAAGGAAAATGCGACTTAGACCCCGGCATCATCTGAGTGGAATGGAACGTTCCTGGCATGAATGGCTCTATCGAAAGCGCACCCATTTTGAACAGCTGTCAGCCCTCATTCATTTGCCTGTACGCGCTCAATATCGCATGAAAAGCCCCCCATGGAATTGGCAAAGTCGAATCTGCTTAGATGTCATCGATCCACTGCCCACCGGGGCACAATTTTCGCTGAAAGAATGTGAAAAAATCGTCCGGCATGATCTCTATCCCATCGAACATTATCCGCTGATTCGCACGAATGAAAACCCGATCAGACAATACCTCCAATACCTTCAACAACTCAACTTCATTAGACAAACATCCCCAGACACGTATAGAAAAATAAAACCGCTCGAATCGTATCAACATATAGAACAATCCATCCTGGCAGATGAGCACATGATGGATGAACTTATTTTAAGCTAGTGATAATGAACGAAGGTTTTATGTTTTGTTAAGAGGGAAAGGACTGGTCATGAATCTTTTCTCATAAAGTGAACAAATGATGAGCATACTTTGCCCCATCTCAGCTATACTAGATAGGTAGGGAAAGCATTATGGATCAAGTGGTAATTTTAGAAGGAGGAAAAGGGAATGAGCCAATCAACAAAAGAACTGAAAGAACGTCATGAAATACCTAAAGATTTAACATGGGATTTAGAAGCAATATTCGCAACAGATGAACTGTGGGAACAAGAATGTAAGCAATTACAAGCTGATATTCCTGCCTTAACCGATTTTCAAGGAAAATTAGCTGAATCAGCCGAAGCTTTCTATGAGTTGTTTACGTTGCAGGACAAGCTTTCTGAACGCCTAGGAAAATTATATACATACGCACGTATGCGGTATGACCAGGATACGACGAATTCATTTTACCAGGCGCTTCAAACGCAAGCTGAAAATGTATTAACGCTCGCATCAAGCAGCATGAGTTATATCGTCCCGGAGATTTTAGAAATGGAGGAAGAGGTTCTAGCTTTGTTTTTAAAGGAAAAACCGGAATTAACCTTGTACCAAAAGACATTAGATGAAATTAACCGTCAACGGCCACATATATTAAGTCATCAAGAAGAAGCTTTACTCGCTGAAGCATCTGATCCGATGCGAAGTGCAGCGCAAACGTTTGGCGTGTTAAATAACGCGGATCTCGTCTTCCCGACCATTAGGAATGAAAAGGGGGATGACGTTGATCTCACACATGGTCGATATATGGGCCTGTTGGAGTCAAGTGATCGACGTGTCCGGAAAGATGCATTTAAAGCAATGTATGATACGTATGGTCAATTCAAAAACACCTTCGCCTCCACACTAAGTGGTAATGTGAAGAAGGATAACTTTTATGCAAAAATCCGCCATTATGAATCGGCACGTCAATCCGCTTTGGATAAGAATAATATTCCAGAAGAAGTCTATGATAATCTGGTGAGCACGGTAAATGAAAAATTACCACTCTTGCATCGTTATACGGCATTACGTAAAAAGGTGCTTGAACTCGATGAGTTGCATATGTATGATCTGTATACGCCGCTTGTACAGGATGTCGATATGAAGATTCCTTATGAGAAGGCGAAAGAACATGTTCTTCACAGTTTGGCGCCATTAGGTGAGGAGTATGTCAATATCGTTAAGGAAGGGTATGAAAATAGGTGGATTGATGTGGAGGAAAACAAAGGCAAGCGAAGCGGTGCCTATTCTTCAGGAACCTATGGAACACAACCTTATATTCTTCTCAATTGGCAAAATGAGGTCAATGATATGTTCACACTCACACATGAGATTGGGCATTCAGTTCATAGCTATTACACAACAGCAACGCAACCCTATCGCTACGGGAACTATTCTATATTTGTAGCGGAAGTCGCTTCCACGTTAAATGAAGCATTATTAAATGAGTATATGCTCCATCATTTAGAAGACAAAAAACAAAAGCTTTATATCTTGAATCACTTTTTAGAGGGCTTTAGAGGAACCGTATTCCGGCAAACGATGTTTGCAGAGTTTGAGCATGATATCCATGTCCAAATGCAAGCAGGGGTCGCACTAACGGCGGATAAATTAACGGAGATGTACGCTGCATTAAATAAAAAGTATTTTGGTGATGAGGTCATCTCTGATGAGGAAATCGGGTTAGAATGGGCACGCATTCCTCATTTTTATTATAATTATTATGTGTATCAATATGCAACCGGCTATTCGGCTGCAACCTCATTAGCGAATGGTATCCTGTCGGAGGAAGAGGGAGCCGTCGATCGCTATCTTGATTTTCTAAAAGCAGGTAGCAGTGATTATCCAATTGAAGTGCTAAAGCAAGCGGGCGTTGATATGACTTCGAAACAACCGATTGTGGATGCATTAGCCGTCTTCGAAGAGAAGTTAATTGAAATGGAGAACATGCTGTTAGGAGAAGAATAGGTGGCTGTTTTATATCCGGCCATAAAAAGCTTAGGTAGAATATAACCAGACGATAAAAAGCACCTGCTCCTTTTAGTGAATAACTAAAAGGGGAGGGTGCTTTTTACATGAATGTATTTGCGAAGCTGCTGTTTTTTCACCGCATGCCTCGATACACACGCTTATGTGTAAATGTGTAGATGGTTAAATAGATGGAAATAAATAATAAAGGTAATGTGAAAAACAACGTCACTAATTTCATAAAGGCTAATATGTTTAAGAACACCGCAACGATCGTCAGCAGAAGAAAGAAAAAGGGGAGAACATCTTTCACCCATCATCACTCCTATTCATTCGCTTATATACCCATACTTATGTACGAAGCGGAACGAGTAGAAGGAAATTAAAACAAAAAAAGAAGCCTTTTTGAAAAAGGCTTAGATACGTTGACCATATTTCCAAAAGACTTCATTTGTCGCGAGTGCTTTTTTAACTTTTTGCTTGAGTTGTAATTTTTTCATGACTCGTTCTGTTTCTGCTGCCGTCCAATCGTATACAATTGAAATCTCGCGATGAGCAGCTACCCCGTGAAACGTAAGAAAGTCTTCAAGTGGGGGCTTTTGTGAAGGAATTGGATCTTTTTGAAGCATCTTTTTAAGAATTAAAACATATGTTTCGTATGAATTGAGCCCCGAAATTTTGATACCTTGTTCTTCAATTTGTTCATTGAAAAAGACAATTGTCGGTGTATCCATCACATCCATTTCATTCGTTACATTTAAATCGGAATGAAAGGCATTTTTTGCTGATATGGAACTGAGATCATTTTTAAACTCCTGAATATCCAGTTTGGAATCTTCCGCACAATGGATTAATACCTTTAGATCAAATACATTATGTTTTTTGAGGAAGTAATTCTCTTGGACTTTACGTAAAAAGGTTTTGCCGGCATTCGTACCTTGTAATTCTGCTGCTTTGATAGCTAATGAAATACAAGGGAATAGTACAGGATGTTCCGCTGGATGATGTTTATCAACTGTATGATAGCGATCTTGATTAGAATTTACGACTTGTAAATGATTGCTAATAATCGGCCTAATTGTGAAAAAACGACCATATTCGATAGAAAGTTTTTTTAAATAAGGCTCTAAGGACCAACATTCTGAGCAAAGCGGATCAACAAACACGTAAATCTCAATCGGTTTTTGCACAAAATCATAAAACCTATATTTTGACGATGTGTTTGTTAATTTTGAATTTCTATAATAAGCAATATTCAAAGCCACATCGATTCTCCTTCCTATTATTCTGGCGTATTTACCATATGTGCAGCGGGAGCTTTCAGCCTTTCATAGATTAATTGTTGATGAGATTCATCCAGACTTGATTCTGCTAAAGATGCTTTCATACAGGCCAGCCAAGCATCTTTTCGCGTTGGGGTAATCTCGAATGGGAGATGCCTTCTTCTTAGCATCGGATGTCCACGTTCTTCATTATATAATTGCGGTCCACCTAAAAACTGGATTAAAAACAACCGTTGCTTTCTAGCGGATTCTTCTAAATCTTCCGGGAAAATTAGGATGAGATCAGGGTGTACAGCAACCCGTTTATACATCCCATCAATTATTTCATCGATCGGCTCGAAGCCACCAATTGCTTCAAAAATTGTTTGTCGGCTCGTCATTGATGCATTCTCCTTATAATCTTTGTTTATATTGTAGCAATGCAATGAATTACGAGCAACAGATCCGATTATAAACGGTCTGTCTTTTGTCAAAACATACTGCATTCAATCGCCTAGGTTACACGGCTTGCAAAGAAACGCTCTATTTTACTCGGAGTTTTCTTTCTCGTGATCTGATGTTCCGTTAAAAGCGCATTGAACGCACGGAGCCCGACCTCTTCACTTGGTGCTTCTAATTCAAATTCATAATCGTCTTTTCCATTAAAGGTACTATAGTCCAGGACGAATAATACATCGTTGTGATGAAGTTCACGCCGTGCTGTCGTTAACTGTCCATAGTATCGTAACGCACTCGGCGCAATATTTAAGTGTGCCAATTGATTGGCTACATTTTCTTTCGGAATGATCTCATCTTGTAGCCAGCTAGCGGCTTCTTGTTCTGTCAGTAAATCATGTGTTTCAATCAATCCTTGTGGATGTGGTTCTTTGAGAGTCAATTGATAGTTGCCGTCTTTCTCCCTGATGCGCAGGGCAACAGTTTGTTTTTTTAACAGAAAGTCTGCTGTTTCAAAATAATGATTCGTTTGAGATTGCGACTGCTCCGGAAAAGGAAAGGCGGTTAATAAATAGTGAAACTCAGCTTTCGTTAATAAGTTTTTATATTCGATTTCTATTTCTTGAGCGATATCGAAGAACCCCTTTCATAAAAAAAGTGAATTACTATTGATTATCGCTAAAAAAGTAGGATTATGCAAAGGTTATCAATTGTAAATATGATATAATGACAGCAGAAAGTTTTATAATTTCTATTTATAGCTTGTTATGGTAATTATGAAATGGATTCAAGTTGGCAAAAATACAATATAAAAGCACCTATGCATGATGATGGATTAGAAAAGGCGATCGTTGTAAGGAATAAGGAGGGGTACCGATGAATTGGGATGTCATGCTTGCACCTTATTCACAAGTTGTTGATGAATTGAAAATAAAATTAAAAGGAATTCAGGCACAATTTGAATATGAATCGCGCCATTCTCCCATTGAATTTATAACAGGCAGAGTCAAGCCAATTGCAAGTATTATTGAAAAAGCGGAAAGTAAGGAAATTAAGCTCGATCAAATTGAAAGTCGGATTCAAGATATTGCAGGCCTACGAATTGTTAGTCAATTTGTAGATGATATTTATGCGATTGTTGACTTAATTAGAACCCGTGAGGATTTAAAAGTAATCGAAGAAAGAGATTATATTAAAAATAGTAAAGAAAGTGGTTATCGTTCTTATCATATCGTCATTATCTATCCAGTTGAAACCATTCACGGTGTGAAACACATTATCGCCGAAATTCAAATCCGTACATTAGCAATGAATTTCTGGGCAACCAATGAGCATTCTTTGAATTATAAATATAAAGGGATGATCCCTACTGCCATTAAGTCCAGATTGAAAAGAGCAGCAGAAGCTGCATTTAAATTAGATGAAGAGATGTCTAAAATAAAGGATGAGGTTCAAGAAGCCCAACGAATTTTCCATCGTTTATGAATGATACTGCACACAACTACGAAAGGATGACAAACATGAAATTCGCAATTGTTTCCAAAGGTGATGAGCGTTCCAATAAATTAAAACAAATGATGAAAGAGTATTTATTAAACTTCGACTTGATCTATGATAAAGAGGAACCTGAACTTGTGATATCAGTAGGTGGTGATGGGACTATTTTAGAAGCCTTTCATCGATATGTTCATCGATTAGAATCGACAGCATTTGTAGGTGTTCATACAGGGCATCTTGGCTTTTATGCGGATTGGGTTCCAGAAGAAATCGAGAAATTAGTCATCGAAATTGCAAAAAACACATATAAAGTGGTCGAATATCCATTGTTAGAAGTAATTATTAGAGGGGAAGATGAGGACAAGGAAAAGCGCTTTTTAGCACTGAATGAAGCGATGATTAAAACAGCGGATGGATCCGTTGTTTTCGATGTATCGATTCGTGGAGAACATTTTGAAACCTTTCGTGGTGATGGATTGTGTATTTCCACACCGTCGGGAAGTACAGGCTACAATAAAGCATTGGGTGGAGCCATTATTCATCCATCATTAGAAGCGATCCAATTATCGGAAATGGCCTCGATAAACAACCGCGTCTTTCGGACCATTGGCTCTCCATTAATTTTGCCAAAACATCATACTTGTTTATTAAAGCCAATGGTTGATCGGAGTTTCTTAATTGCGATTGATCATTTTACAAATACATATGAAGGTGTAAAGTCTATTCAGTCTAGAGTAGCAGAAGAGAAGGTTCGTTTCGCACGGTTCCGTCCCTTTACATTTTGGAATCGGGTTCGTGATTCATTTGTTGCTGATGGTGAACATAGTGACACGTAATAAACGATCCATCGTGGTGATATGAATTGCAGTGGACAATAGAAAAAAAGCATGAAGGTTTCATCATACGTGACTATTTACAATCAATTCATTCCTTTTCAAGGAGTTTGCTCACAGCGATTAAATTTGATGGTGGGGCAATCTATGTGAATGGGAAAGAGAAAAGAGTTCGGTACCCGCTTGTTGCGGGGGATGTACTAACGATTGAATTTCCGCCAGAGAAAAAGGGGAACTATATGTACGCTGAAGATCTCCCACTTGAGCTTGTTTATGAAGATGATGATCTGATCATCATTAATAAAGAGGCAGGTATGGCTGTTACGCCCTCGCAGCTTCATCAAACAGGTACGGTTGCGAATGCATTATTAGCCTATTATGCAACCAATCATATCCCGTATACGGTTCATGTCGTGACCCGGCTCGATCGTGATACGACGGGGTTGATGCTCATTGCCAAACATCGCTATAGTCATTCCTTACTTGCCACATCGCAAATGGATCAGCGGGTCGAACGCCACTATCAAGCGATCGTAGCGGGCAAGCTCATAACGAAAAAAGGATTGATAGACACACCGATCGGAAGAAAGGAAAACTCCATTATTGAACGAACGGTAACAACAGCTGGCCAAGCAGCCCTTACATATTATGAAGTAATCGAAGAGAAACATGGCAACTCTTTAGTGGAAATTGAGTTAGGGACAGGGCGCACACATCAAATTCGCGTCCATTTTTCACATCTGGGACACCCGTTAGTAGGAGATGAATTGTATGGAGGTTCTGGAGAAAACATGAATCGGCAAGCATTGCATTGTAGTGGCATTCGCTTCGAGCATCCATTGACGAAGGAAATGATGTCGCTGCATGCGCCGCTGCCAAAAGATATGAAGGACTTATTAGAATGAACGGTAAACCTTAAGAATACGCGCTGATGCATCCGTGTAATCAGGGACAATTTTTCCTAAAGTAGATTAATTATCGTCTTGTTTTTCGAATGCGAGCCTATTTTATTTTGTATTGTAATGAATTTCATAATCCCTATGTATCGTTAAATGTGCGCTAATCATGGATTTTCCCGTGACAAGCGCACATCTTTTTATGGCTACTCATATAATAGCGAGAAAGGAAAAGAAAGGGAGCGAATGAAGTTATGGAAAGTAAACGATATGCGAAGGAACCGTTACTTTATATCCATCAGCCAACAAGACAACAGCCTGAGGCACGGATGCAACAGGATTATTATAGTCCCCCGAAAGCAGCGGAGCAGGACGTACCAGAGATGGTGCCCAAGCAATTTAGACAAAGAAGAGTCGGTAGACGGAACTTTCCCATTGAACCAGAAGAAGATGAAGCTGAGCTTGGATTTGGGGAGGAAGAGGATGAAGAGCGAGGAGAGATAGCACAAGTAGAGAATGCGAACAGTGATCAAGTAGTAAAAAACAGTCATTTTAATGATTTAACGATCGAACAAAAGGTAACTTATTTTATTAACATGCCTGATAATGCTCCTGTTGTTCGATGTGAAGTGGATACAGAAGAAAGAAAATATCGGGGAACGATTGTTGATTCGAAAGACGATCTTGTATTTATGCGGGTAGGGAGACGGGCCTCCACTACGGAAATCCCGCTGAAAGATATTCAGGAGATTAGCTTATTAGGCTTTTAATAAAAAAAACACCTATTGAGAGAAGGACACTTCTTTCAATAGGTGTTTGCTATTTAGATCCTTTTTTGAATGAATCACATATTAGTTTAAAGCTGAAATCGCTGGCAAGCAAGTTACATGGCAGAAGCAATTTAAGTCAACTGTCATACAAATCCCAGTTGCACGTAAATTTTTTGTCTTTTGATCAATTGGATTAGCTGGATTTCTGGAATCACAATGTGGATCTCTTAACAATTCAATCACGGCACAGCAATCATCTTCAACCGATTTAACTCGGAAGTAAAAGCTTGATGTCACATGACCGATATTATCAGGATGTGCCCCATATCCTTTAAACGGTTTACAACCATCTTCACAATATAAAATGAGAGGTACGGTGTCTAAGCCGTTTCGAACCTCTGTCTCTCCAAGTAAGTCGTTAATTGATTGCTCACAACTCGTGTCACAGCATATATCGACAATATCGCTTTGCGCACGCGCTATTTCCTTTAAGACGTCGCAAACACAGTTACCTGAATGATAATCCTTTCCACAACCCATAAATCATTACCCCTTTCTCTAAGTTAATTGACTTGTTCTAGTCTTTAGTAGAATATGTGCAAATGCTTAGAGCGTGTGGGCATTCATAGCAACGAATGGAAGTTTTTCACGATTAAGATCGGTCATTTTGGATTTGATCGGCTCTGTATTATACGATATAATGAGAAGCCAATCATGGAATAGAGAGAAGGGAATCGACATGAACTTTATCTCGTTAAATGAAACGTGTTATTATTTTAATGCTGCTGTAAATATTGGCTATGTGCGGCAAGGTGATCAAGGGATGTTAATTGATACGGGAATTGATGATTCCGTCATGAGAAAAGTACGAAGACACTTAAGAGAGCGGGAATTACCAGTCACTCATTTATTTATTACCCACGCTCATGCCGATCATTTTGGCGGCGCACATTTCTTACAGAAAAGACAGGATGTCCATACGATTGCTCCAACTTTCGAAGCGGTTATTTTAGAGAATCCCGTTTTAGAACCATTGTATTTATTTGGTGGCAATGCTCCACTTCCAGAGTTGAATAATAAATTCATTCAAGGAAAACCAATGCGAATTGATTCAGTGATTAACGCGGGGGAACATGTTATTGATAATTTTTCATTTCAGACGTATGCGCTTCCAGGTCATAGTTATCATCAACAAGCGATTAAAATCAATGGGATTTTGTATGCTGGGGATAGTTATTTTGGGGAGGAACAACTCCATAAACATAAAATTCCGTACCTGACTGATGCGGACGCTACCCTGCAAAGTCTAACGGATTTACTAAGTATTACCTGTCAAGGTGCCGTACCAGGACACGGAAAATACGAGGAAGATTTTAAAGCTACGGTACAGCTTAATATCCAGTATCATGAGGAGTTATTAGAATGGGCAAAGAGAGAAATTCATTCACATGTGAAGGGAATCACCCACGAACAGCTGGTCACGACGATGTGTAATTATTTTGGCGTCCAAAACAATCAATTATCACAATGGCTCTTATATCGAACAGCCGTGACCGCTTATCTTGTTGGGCTCATTAAACGTGAGGAAATTAACCATGAAATCAAAGAGAATCGTTGGCTATTTAAACGATGAGTAATAAGGATCGTCATTTTTTTCTCTTTTTCTCCATATGTTTATGTTTAATTTTTGTGTAGGGGAGGATATAGAGTTTGGTGTTTTTCATCCATTCTGCATAAAACACTTCTTTAATCGATGTAAAGCCTTGTCGTTCAATTTCGTCTCGTAGCCAGTCTTCACTTACATCTGCTTCCGCTAAGTTATCTTTAATCATTTCCCCATCAGAAATTAAAGGCATTGCCATTTGTGGTTCGGTAGGGGCAACATTCAAGTCCTTTTTTGTAGGGGTCTGATAGGCTGATTTCTTTAAGATAGAAATTTCACCATTTGATTCCATAATTGCGAATTCCACTTCTTGAATGGCAAAGACGTCTTTCTCACGGAGCATATGTTGAATTTCATTAATATCGATCTTATTTTTACGCATTTCTTCATAGATGAGATCGCCTTTATGAATAATGACAGATGGTTTACCTTCCAGGAAAAACCGTGAACGTTTATATTTTTGGGTAATCAGTTCGACAATATATAATAATCCCCCCCATAAAAGAATGACATAACCAATTTCGAAGATCCCGGCTTTTTCATCAAATAAAGCATTTCCAACAAGTTCCCCTAATACTAATGCTGCGATAAAATCAAACGCAGTCAATTGGGAGATTTGTGTTTTACCGAGAACCTTGGTCAATAGAAAGAGGGCACAAAACCCAAAAATGGTCTCATATAACATGGGCAGCATATTGCTCATCATAACAGTCTCCTTATTAACAGTTATGTTGTAGCATAACCGAAAAGGGAGAATACATTCATTCAAATGTATTTCATAATTGCCAAAAACAGCAACATTGATACGGATGTGGCACACAATCGGTATTATGAAATTCATTAATGCGCCAATAAAATAAACAGTCTACTCCTTCAGTGGAGAAAACTGTTTATTAGGCATGCATAGGATGGGTTGTTAGGTGAATATTTTGCGCATTGTAACATGGGGAATACCAGCATCCATAAACTCCTCGGAAACAACGTGATAACCAAGTCGTTCATAAAATGTGATCGCATGTGTCTGGGCTCCTAATGTAGCTTTGGAGTAACCGTATTCTTGGATGGTTTGTTCCATGGCTTCGATTAACTGTTTCCCATATGATTGACCTCGAAGATGTTTCAGGATACAAATCCGTTCTAATTTCCCGTACTCTCCAGCCCATCTTAGCCGACTAGCTGCCATGGGCACATCGTCCAGCATACCCATAAAATGGATCGCCTCGTCTTCATGTTGATCAATTTCGATTGCTAAGGGGACATGTTGCTCATCTACGAAGACGTTTTTTCGAATCTGAAACACTTTGTCTTGTTCTTCTTTTGATGTGGCGATCTTAATATTCACTTCACAGACGTTCCTTTCCGAATACAAAAGATTCATACACGGTCCATGAACCATTTTCCAACTGGTAAAGCAATTGAAATCGATCAATTTCATCTTCAAGTTCGACATTTTTCAATTGCAGGGTTCCCCGAACATCGGAATACTCCCCATCGGAAAGGTTTTGACCAATGGTAATATGCGGAACAAAATTATGTTCGGCTGTGTCAGGAAAGACACCTTCATGCATGCTTTCATATAAATCGTTCAATGCTTGATTCGGCTCTACTTTTAAATAGATGGTGTTTGTGACGGGAGCAAAAGAGCTCACCTTTTCGATATGAATGGTAAACGGTTCGATCTCGTTGGCGATCTCTTTTAATGTGATCACCATTCCATCCAGTTTTTGCTCATCAATATGAAAAGATTCTTTCACGGTGATGTGTGGTGGAATTAAGTCGTACTTAGGGTCATAGCGTTTTCTGTATGAGTTAGCTTCATCTTGGATTGGCTTTGAAGGAAAGATAGCAATACCATAGTTAATCATTTTAAACCCTCCTCGAATAATTTTAAAAACAGCGATCCGTTGTGACTTGCGGAACAAAACTGATTTTTTCTAACCATTAGGCTATATTATAACAAAGACTACGCTAAATCGAAAGAACTATTTAAAAAATGTCATTCCATTTAATGAATTTCATAATACCGATGTAACTGATCTTGGCAATTATGAAATGTCATTCAATTGTAGAAGTTATCGCATATCGTAAATCCTTTTGCCAATACTTCCATGTGTGTTCCCCATTGGCTAGTTCATAATATTCACATAGAACCCCTTGCTTCGTTAATAATTGATGTAACGCTCGATTCGGCGTTACGAAGTCTACGATTGAACCATCGGTTACGTCAACTGCGGTTTCATTCTCACCGATCGTGTGATACACGTCTAAGGAGTCCATCGATCCCGCATTTTTCACGGCATCCAGCACGGTTTGATCAACATAAGGCGATTGTAAGATGACTTTACCAAATGTATGTGGGTATTGGATCGCTGTTTGTAAGGCAATGGTACCGGCGAGAGAATCACCGAGTAAGATCCGTGATTGGCCCATATGATACGTTGGCAATGTGTCATCTAATAATGTGAGAACCTCATGTCTTAAAAACTTCATATACGCTTGTTGCTGTTCCCCATCAGGGTGATATTTATTCCGGCGATCATATTTATCTGCATAATGAATCCCGATAAAGATTGTTCGCGATATCTCTCCACTACGATGGAGTTCGTCGCTTAATCGAGCAATGCGGCCGATTTGAAAATAGTCATTTCCATCTTGCATGATACAGAGATTATATTTATAGAGTTCCGAGAATTCAGCTGGTTTATAAATTTTCAACAACATCGTTTCATTTAAATATGTACTGTGAATTTCTGCTTCCTCCATTTTACCTAATCTAGCGATATGAAACACCCCATTTTATGTATAATTTTCCTTCTTAATGAATTTCATAATCTCTATTTATAGCTACTTCACTTCGCTTGTGACGGAAATTATGAAATTCATCCATCTATCTTATCATTATCTGATCGTTCTTACCTAGTTAATGATTGGTTTCCTTCTGGAGTTGCGCTTTATACAAATGATTGTACGCTCCTCGTAGTTGAATCAGTTGTTCGTGGCTTCCTTGTTCCAGGACTTCCCCATCTGCTAGCATAATGATTTTATCTGCCGCTTGAATCGTATTTAAGCGGTGGGCAATGACAAAGCTCGTTCGGTTATGCATAAGGGTTTGCAAGGCATCTTGAATTTTAATCTCCGTAATCGTATCAATATTACTTGTTGCTTCATCTAATATTAATATATTTGGCTCTGCAATCATTGCGCGGGCGATGGTGAGCAATTGTTTTTCCCCTTGGCTGATCCCACTGCCATCTTGATCCAAGACCGTATCGTAGCCATTGACTAAGCGGTTGATAAATTCATGTGCATTGGCTTGTTTAGCTGCTGAGATAACATCATCATCTGTCGCATCTAACCGACCATATCGGATGTTCTCACGGATTGTCCCGTTGAATAAAAAGGCATCTTGCAGGACGAATGCCATTTGTTTACGTAGGCTCGAGCGTTTAATTGCTTTTAAATCGATCCCATCTAATAAAATTTCTCCGGTATCATAATTATAAAAGCGGGCGATTAAATTGATGATGGTTGTTTTACCTGCACCAGTATGGCCAACGAACGCAACCGTCTGCCCGGGACTCGCTGTAAAGCTCACCTGATTTAATGTTAAGGTATCTTCATAGGAGAAGGAGACAGCGCGAAATTCAAGCTGGCCCTTCGTTTCGTTTATCTCTATCGCTGACTTTTCATCGTCTTCTTCTAACGACTCATCTAATACGGAAAAGACTCGTTCCGCACCAGCAACCGCAGATAATAAGATGTTGAATTGATTGGACAGTTCATTTAAAGGTCGCGTAAATTGGCGGGCATATTCCGTAAAGATGACGATAATACCAACCGTGATCACGCCGTTGATCGCCAGGACGCCACCGAATAAGGCGATCAATCCAAAACTTAAGAAGTTTAACATATTCATCACTTTCGGAATATAACCGGAAAACAACATCGCCCAGAAGCTCGTTTTTAATAAGTGATTATTTTTTCCCTCGAACTCTTTGATAACTTGTTGTTCCCGGGAAAATGTTTTAATAATATGTTGACCTGACACCGTTTCCTCGACATACCCATTTAAATCACCTAGATCGTTTTGTTGTAATTTATATAACGGGCCGGTCCGCTTGGTAATCCAATTTATTGCAATAAACATGATGGGAATGATCGACATCGTAATGACCGTGAGTAGGGGACTGAGAAGCAACATCACAACGATCGTTCCCACAAGCGTCAAGATACTCGCAAAGATTTGAATGACGGATTGATTTAAGGTGTTATTAATGTTGTCAATATCATTCGTAACCCGACTCATCAATTCACCGTGTTGATTTTTATCAAAATAAGAAATCGGCAAATGGTGAAATTGTTTAAATAAATCCGTCCGTAAGGTGAAGACAGTCTGTTGGGCGATACCGATCATCCAATAATTTTGTAGGAAAATCGACAACGAATGGAAAAGGAAGATGAGGATTAACCAGATGAGCAATACCCCTAATCCACTCGTTTGTTTCGTGACAATAAAATCATCGACCGCCATCCCGATCATAAAGGGGCCAAGTAAACTCAATCCCGAACTCATCAATACCATAAAGATGACTAAGAATAACTTCGCCTTTTCATTCAGTAAGTACGACCAAATCCGTCGAATGGTTCCGAAAGTGTTCGTTGCTTTATCTTTCTTTTTGTTTTTCCTTTTCTTCGTATCAAGCGGTATTTTTTTATAGATAAAGGGTTGGATGAGCTGTTTAATCCACATCGGAAAACTCCTCGCCAAACTGTGATGTCACAATTTTATGATATAGATCAGAGTGCTTCAGCAACTCGTCGTGGGTACCAGTGGCCAGGATCTTTCCGTAATCCATGAGCGCAATGCGATCCGCTCTTCTTGCGGTCGATACTTTTTGCGTATTGATGAATGTCGTACAATGATCGGACTGAATGGCATCCAGTAACCGGGATTCCGTCGTTAAATCAAGGGCACTTGTACTATCATCCAACATCAAGATCTTAGGACGTCTAATTAAGGCTCGTGCAATCGACACCCGTTGCTTTTGACCACCGGATAAGTTGACACCGCGCTGACTGATCAGCGTGTCATATTGCTTTGGCAACCGTAAGATAAGCTCATGGATTTGAGCATCCTTTGCAGCTTGTTCCACTTCCGCATCTGTCGCATCCTCTTTCCCCATGAGAATATTATCTTGAATCGTACCGCTAAACAATAATGGATTTTGTGGTACATACCCAATACTGCCGCGGAGCTCATCGAGTGAATAATAAGTGATTGGTTGATCATCAATTCGTATTGTTCCCGAATCCACATCATACAAGCGCGGGAGTAACTGAAATAAGGTTGTTTTTCCGGCACCAGTCGCTCCCATAATCGCTAATTGCTCCTGTGGCTGAACCGTAAACGATAGCCTTTCCAAAGCAGGGTGGGGCATCGATGGATAGGTGAAGGTTACGTCTTGAAACGTTATTTTTCCCTTGGTGATATGTTGATTGATATCGACGTCTGCTTGCTGGGCTAAGCGGCTATCAACATCAAGTACTTCACGCAGCCTTTCTGAGGATGCCTTCATCCGGGAGAAGGCTAAAATAATAAACGAGAACATGGAAATCGACATCGTAATGCGTAAGGCATAATTGACGATGGCCACGACGTCACCTACATCCGTTTCCCCTGCAACCGATTGAATATTTCCAAACCAGAGGATAAAGATGAGACTGAGATTCATGACGAATAATAAGATCGGCATGGACGTCTCGACAAAACGAAAGGTTTTCCGTGTCATCGTCGCTAAACCTTGGTTGGCTTTCATAAAGCGCCCTTCTTCATAATCACGACGCAAAAAGGCCTTCACTAAGCGCATGCCCGCGAGGTTCTCTTGCATGACCCGGTTCACCGTGTCAACGCGTCCTTGTACGGACTCAAACATCTTACTCGATTTCTTTAATACCCAGATTAGAAATATAATGAGCAGTGGAACCGTCACCAAAAAGATGAGCGCAAGCTTCGCATTGATCACAAACGCCATGATGACTCCACCAACGACCATTAATGGAGCTCTTACCATAATTCTCAGACCCATATAAACGGTATTTTGAATTTGACGGATATCATTTGTAAAGCGAGTGACAAGGGAAGAGGTCGGGTATTCATTTAAATTGGCAAACGAGAAGGATTGAATCTTTTTAAATAATTCCTCCCGGATATCATAAGCAAAACCATTACTCGTATGTGACGCATAGAATGAATTTAGAATACCAGATACAAAAGCGATAAAAGCAAGCCCAATCATAATGGATCCCCACATGATAATGGAGTTTAAATCCTGCTGCTCGACGCCACTATTAATCATTTTTCCTAAAAAGAACGGGAGCAGGAGCTCGACCGTAAGTTCAATAAAAGTTAGGCTATAGGCAACTGTAATGGGCAGTTTATATGGTTGTAGAAAGGAAAATACTTTTTTCACGCAAGAACCTCCATCATCTAATAATCGATGTGTAAACGAATCTATGTTCTGTTGAATGTAGCTTCAAATGGAAGCGTATAAAAGGGTTTCTATGTATTATAATGGATTCTCAGGAAAAGACCAAACAAGAATCCTCCTTCTATCTTAGCACGATACTCCATTAAAATGGATGATTATAGGGGATAAGGAATAGGATTCATGGGGGCGTATGAACTTAGTATCAGTCTAGTTCGTTATAGGAAGACGAAGGGATTTTTTTATACATAAAAAAGCTACTTTTCAATGGAATGAAAAGTAGCTTTAAGGTATGAGCCGTACTGGATTCGAACCAGTGACCTCTTCCCTGTCAAGGAAGTATTCTCCCGCTGAAATAACGGCTCGTATATGCTGTTTACGCGAATCTACCAATCTGCTTAGAAGTTAGATTGATTTCACAACACCACTTACTATAGATTATATTTCTGATGATGTCAATTAAAAGCCTTTTTAAGATGGGTAAGCTATCTACGGGTATAAAATGTGACTACTGGCAACCTGCATTTTCTTCTTAAAACAGATCTATTTTTAATCTGTATGGTGCATGGTATATTTGA
>Ga0209487_1001157_pt1 | contig 22735 bp, 21 predicted proteins | sample Poulit2012_FD_187524 | JGI IMG/M metagenome (GOLD analysis project Ga0209487, IMG submission 187524) | Agricultural soil microbial communities from Georgia to study Nitrogen management - Poultry litter 2012 (SPAdes) (version 2) | ecosystem: Environmental > Terrestrial > Soil > Agricultural land...
ATTATATATGGATGGACTCACTTGGGTTCGGAAAAGTATTTACAACCATTTTTACAAGCAAAGTATACTTAGGAGTTGCTGGCTTTTTAATATTTAGCGTCATTTCCTATTTCACTTTATTTTGGATTCGTTTTTCTTATATGGGGCACTTAGGATCTGAGGGAGTACCACCCATTATTCGGTATCGTAAATCAAGCACGCTGATCATGCTTGCAATTTCTGTGTTTTTAGGACTTTTAGGAAGTTCAATTGTCCAAGGAGTTGGTTGGGAGCCAACACTTAAACTATTGAATCATGCCTCATTTAATGAAAAAGACCCATATTTTAATATGGACGTATCATTCTATATTTTCATTTTGCCATTTGTGAAATTCATTCTTTATGTATTACTGGGCTTAGGCGTCTTTTTCTTATTAATCGAAGTTGGGGCATACTCTGTTTTTAATATGTATCGGATGAGTCGCTCAGCTCAATTACATATGGGAGTTACACTTAGCTTTATTGGACTCCTTTTAGCAGGCATTCATATACTTGCACCATATGAAACCTTACTAACCAATCAAGTGAATCTCTTCCAACAAAGTGTTGTGCACGGTATGAGTTTTACTGACAAGGTTATCAATATTCCAAAGGCTTACATTTTAGCAGCAGTTGCAATCATCGGAACGATCTGGATAATTATTGGTTTAAGTCGTGGCAAGTTAAAAACAATGCTTATTCCAATTGTTGTTTATGTGGCTTTAGTTATTGTTGGGCAAGGTGCAGCAATTGTTACACAAAACTTTATTGTATCACCAAATGAATTTTCTAGAGAGAAACCTTTTTTAGAGCATAATCTCCAGTATACGAGATCAGCGTATGGTCTAGATGATATCAAAGAAGAGGAACATCCCGGTGAACATACGTTGAATGAAGACATGGTAAAAGATAATGAACTGACATTAAATAACGTTAGATTAAACGATTCACGACCACTTCTAGACATCTATAATCAACTTCAAACCTTTAGAACATATTATAAGTTTAATGATATGGATATCGATCGTTATGAGATTGATGGCGATTATGAACAAGTGTTTGTTGGAGCAAGAGAATTGAGTACAGATGATTTACCAGATCAAGCTAAAACTTGGGTAAATAGTACCTTAAGATATACACATGGATATGGTGTGGCAATGAGCCATGTTAATCAGGTAACAAGTCAAGGACAGCCTGAATATATGGTGAAAAATATTCCACCTGAAGGAACAGTGGATGTAACAAGACCACAAATATATTTTGGGGAAGAGCCTTATCCAAACGTTATCGTTAATTCAAAGGTAGATGAATTTGATTATCCGACAGGTGACGAAAATCAATCCCATCGCTTTGAAGCAGAGTCAGGAATTCCTTTAAAAGGAATTAATCGTTTCCTGTTTGCATTAGAGGAGAAGTCTTTTAGAATGTTGGTTTCAGATCAAATCACAAAAGATAGTCAGTTTTTAGCAACACGTAATATTATGGATCGTGTGAAAAAAATTGCTCCATTTCTACAATACGATGATGACCCTTATATTATAGTGAGAGACGACGGCTCACTTGCATGGATAATAGATGCGTATATGTCAGCAGAAAATTATCCATACTCAGAGGCATTTGATGGCAGAAAAAATTATATCCGGAATTCGGTTAAAGTTGCTATTGACGCTTATACGGGTGAAGTCGACTATTATATTGTTGATCCAGATGATCCATTAATGAAGACATATGATAATATCTTCCCGGATCTTTTCACATCGGATATACCTGAAGATATTCAAAGTCATTTCCGTTATCCAACTGATTTATTTGAAATACAGGCATCCATGTATGGGACTTATCATATGTCAAACTTAGAAATCTTTTATAATCGTGAAGACTTCTGGCAATTTCCAACAGAAAAGTACTTCAACAAAGATATCGAAATGGAGCCGTACTATATCACCATGAAATTACCTGAATACGATGAAGAAGAATTTATTCTCATGATGCCGTATACGCCGAAGAAGCGACAAAATATGATTGCTTGGATGGGTGTACGTAATGATGGAGATAATTATGGGGAAATGTTTGTCTATCGCTTCCCTAAACAGAAAAATATTTATGGGCCACAACAGATTGAGAATAGAATCAACCAAGATAGTTATATTTCACAGCAATTGAATCTTTGGTCACAAGGTGGGTCCGAAGTCATTCGTGGTAACCTTCTTGCGATACCGATCCAAGATACAGTATTGTACGTTGAACCTGTCTATATTGAATCTTCCAATGAAACATCTCTACCTGAAGTCAAACAAGTTATTATGGCCTATGAGGATAATATTGTGATGGAAGATACATTTGATAATGCTCTTGAAGAAATCTTGTCTAAAGTGGATTCGGATTTTAAAGCTGAAGAGACTGAAGACAAGGAAGATAAGGATAAAGACGCAGCCGAAGACAGTGAATTAGAGGATGAACCTGATACAGAAGAAACACCAGATCCTATCTTAGGAGCTGACGAGCTATTGGATGAAGTTTCAGAGCTGTTTGATGCTTATCGAGACGCCCTATCTGAAGGTGATTGGGAAGAGGCAGGCGAAATTATGTCTGAGATCGAAGCGCGATTAGAGGAACAACAGTAAACTGAGTAAAAAATAATACAGGATTTTCTAAATTACAATATAAAAAAATCCGAACAAATTCGAGTCTCTTTTGAAAAGACACGAAATATTGTTCGGATTTTTCTATAGCGTATTATTAATTCCCTTTTTTATTTGTTTACTTTAGTAGTTAATCTCCTTTGTTCATTCAGTAATCGATCAAGTTGAGTCGATATTTTTAAAATCGTGTCTTCATCTTGGCGTTCGTTATATGCTTGATACATTTTATCTCTAATCTGTTCTATTTTTTCTTCTAGTTCATTCAAGTTTTTTACCCTCCAGATTCTTTATACAATGTACCGTATCCTGTTTGGTAAGTATTAAACCTCCTTCGTTGCCACTTTTGCCTGATTACTGATGAAATCATAAGTATCATGCCGCATTTATTAGGATTTTCCATGAATTTAAGTATTATCTCTTGATGGCTCATTAAATGTTGTTAAATAGAATAGCATTAATAAATAGGGTTGTACAGCTTTGCTATCGGAAGGAGTCCTCAATGAAACGAACAATTGTTAAAGGTGGATTAGTATTAATCGGTGCGATTTTCCAAGGGTTTGGTATGGGGATTTTTCTATTTCCTCACGCCATACCATCAGGGGGAGCGGGAGGTATGGCCATTTTGATTAATTATTGGCTTAATATTAGAATGGGACCCGCTCTTTGGGTTGTAAATTTTTCTTTCCTCTTATTAGGCGTTAAATATTTGGGGAAAAGATTCGCGTTATGGACGTTCATTGGTATTACAATGACTTCTTTTGCTATACATTTTTTTGAAAGTCATGTAGTGATCTTAAATAGACATATACTTTATGATTTGGTGATTGGTTCAATTTTTCTTGGGACAGGCATTGGCACTTTGATGCGTGTAGGCGTTTCAAATGGTGGTGTTGGAGTATTGGCCTTTATGATTTCAAAGGCGAGAAGCAGTTTACCTGGAAAGCCCTTACTTATTATCAATTGTACCATATTTCTGATGACAGCGGCGATTATAAGTTGGAAAATATTTTTCCTGGCCTTATTAAGTCAATGGATCTCAACTACAGTTATTGATTTTGTATTTAGATTTCATACCAGTACATCTTCTCCAACTGGATAGACAACTTCAAAGATAATTATAACGAAATACTGTTTCTTTATTTTCTTTTCCATCAAATCCTTTTACCTTGATGAACAGGAGGACAAGTAATCCAATGATTAATGTCAAGGTGGCAAGTGATAAAAACATCCCTTTTATCGACCACTCCATTAAACGAGCAAAAACAGGCGGACCGATCGCAACACCAATAAAGCGAACAGAATTATACAACGATGTGACAAAACCTCGTTTGGATTTTCCTACTGAACCTGTTATTAGACTGTTTACACAAGGTAAAATAAGACCAGCACCAACACTGCTGATACTAAGTATAGCTAGAAAAGGAATAAGTTTTCCAAAAAAAGCTAATAAAATATAAGATGCAGTCATAAGGCCAAAGCCTATTAGCATCCAAAGTTTCATTTTTTCTAGATTTTTTCCAATTTTACTGCCGGTTAAATAAGCGGTGGTTACCATAACGAGCAGTGGAATTGCCAAAATAACACCCTTGATGACACCCTCAATTTTATGTTTTTCCTCTAAAACGTCAGATAAAAAGAAAAGAATACCAAATAACGTAAAAAGACATACTCCACCAGCTAAATAACAAATAAACAACCATCTACCTTCTAATTTAAAGACGTTTAAAAGACCGTGAAAATACTTACGAAAAGGAGGTGGCGCTTCACGATACCCTTTTTCCTTAATGAAAATCCAGGTCAAAATAACAGCTATAAGGCTTAGTATAGGAATAGCGTAAAAAACAGAGTACCATACAATGAGGCCAAAGAGTGAGCCAAAGATTGGTGATAATACTTTACCAAGTCCGTTTGAAGATTCAAGAATGCCAAGCACTCGACTTTGTTCCTCACCTTTAAAAAGATCACCTGTTAAAGCCATGGCAATCGGAGCACTCCCTGCTGCCCCTATACCCTGGATCACTCTGCCGATGAGTAACCAGATATATGAGTTTAATGTTGAAGACCCTAGTCCAGCAATGACTCCACCAATAATTGTTAATATGAGTGAAGGTATAATAATTACTTTTCTCGAAAATCGATCGGAAAAATAGCCTAAAATTGGTATGAAAATGGCAGCAGCAATCGAGTAAACAGTAATGGTAAAACTGACTTGTAATTGTGAAAGTTCGAGTGATGATTTCATTGCTGGAAGTATTGGGATGAGCATAGAATTTCCCAACGTCATGATAAGCGGAATGGATCCAATGGCTGCAATGGCCATTCCTTGACTTTTTTTTGCCATTTAAGTCACTCCTGTAATCATGTTATTTTAAATTAATTGGTGGGGGTGTATACCAACCTTTATCTTTCGTAATGGTAAGGAGTTTAATTTCAAATTCAGCTTTTTGGGAATGAAATTCTTCAAATAGATTTTTAATATTTTCTTGTGTTGACATACCTATGATGTAACTGCATTGAAGTTGACTTGCTAATAATTCTTTTTGAACGAGTCTCGCTATTTCTGAATCATTAAACCTTGCCCCTGCAGGGATATCCTGAATTTCTACATTAGGCTTGTCTGGTGGTGCAGGTGGTAACCTGATACCTGTCTCTTTCAATATAACTTCCACTTGTTGCTCTTCCTCCGTTAAATTGCTTTCCATCATATCGTCAAGAAAAAGTTTCAAATCTTTATCTTCAGTGTGATTACGTGCAACTTGTATTGTGACTATAATTTCTTTAGCTTCATATAGATAGTTCCATAAATGATAAACTTCACCGGAATGATAAGGTTCCTTAGTCAATATTCATCCTCCTTTTTAGATCAATACACCGCATATCAGCAAAATTTTCACTTTCTTAGTATTTACTATAGCTTATAAAAATATGTTTGAATTTTTTAAGGACAGGAACCTACCAAAATTTTATACATAGGCTAACTTAGAAGTTTATTATGGGCAAATAAGGTGGGAAATATGAGACATAAAATAGTTTTATTATGGTCTAGTTTAGCTTTGTTGATGTTAATCGTAATCGGATGCAGTTCCCAAGAGATTTCGTCTGCTATGCAAGATAAAGAAGATAACGTGATTCGTATTGGTTATCAAAAGAATGGGCCTCTAGTGATTGTAAAGTCCCTCGGCTCACTTGATGAAAAACTGGAGTCAAGAGGATATGATGTTGAATGGAAGGAATTTCAGGAAGGTCCTGCCTTAGTTGAGGCATTAAATGCAGGTAGTATTGATATAGGGCGAACAGGAAATTCGCCAGTAATCTTTGCACAAGCAGCTGAAGCTTCTTTTGTTATATTAGCAGCTGGGAAATCGAAATTTCATGGTAGTGGAATATTGGTTCGAGAGAATTCAAATATAAAGCAAATAAAAGATTTAAAAGGAAAAGAAATTGGCTTTGCCAAAGGTTCTAGTTCACATTTTTTATTAGTCAAAGCACTTGAACAAGACGGACTTAATTACGAGGATATTATCCCAGCTTTTTTAACTCCAGGCGATGCGCGAGTTGCTTTTGAACAAGGAAATATCGATGCCATAGTTGTTTGGGATCCATTTACCGCTTCAACCGAAATTAATTCGGATGGGAAAATGCTTGTAAATGGTGAAGGTTTATCGACAGACCGAGATTTCTTTATAGCGACTGAATCGTTTGCAGCTGCCCATGCGGATATAGCTGACATGATTATCAATGAGGTAACAGAGTCATCTGAATGGGCAAACAATAATCATGACGATTTAATACTTATGCTAGCTCCCATTTTAAATATCGATGAAGAATCCATTCAAATGGCAGTGGAAAGAAGGACATATGGTGTTGATGATATAACGGAAGAGATAATTGAGGAACAACAAGAAATTGCAGATACTTTTTATGAATTAAATATAATACCTAAAGAAATAAATGTACGTGATGTTATGGAGTAATGAGAGAGATGAATTTTTGAGGAGGTGGTAATTTGAAACGGGATCGAAACGTATTCAAAAAAATAATACCATGGCTTGTCCCTGTTTTATTATTAATTCTATGGCAATTATTCTCTTGGGTGGGAATCATACCAGACAGAATATTACCTGCACCTTCAGCAGTATTTCAAGCTGGTATATCTCTTATGATAACAGGTGAACTATTTACTCATCTTTCCGCAAGTCTTTGGCGGGCATTAATTGGCTTCCTAATAGGAGGAGGAATCGGATTTTTATTAGGGCTATTTAATGGAATATTCCGTTTCTCTGAACTTTTATTTGACACATCTGTTCAAATGTTGAGGAACATTCCACATTTAGCCTTGATTCCTCTCGTCATTTTATGGTTTGGTATCGACGAAATGTCTAAAATTTTCTTAGTGGCTCTCGGTGTGTTATTTCCTGTTTATCTTAATACCTATCATGGTATTAAGTCTGTTGATAAAGGACTGATTGAGATGGGGCGCGCTTACGGCTTAAAAGGAAAATCATTATTTTTTCACGTTGTTTTTCCTAGTGCAATGTCTTCTATTTTAGTTGGAATTCGCTATGCACTTGGAGTGATGTGGTTAACTTTAATTGTAGCTGAAACCATATCGACACATGCTGGCATAGGTTATATGGCAATGAATGCACGAGATTTTATGCAAATGGACATCATTGTTCTTAGCATCGTCCTTTATGCTTTATTAGGTAAAATATCCGACATCATTGCTAAGTATTTTGAAGAGCGATATCTCAGATGGAACACGTAGAAGGAGAGATCTATTTTGGAATCTTTGGTAAATGAAAAAAATCATATGGTTTTAAGAGATATAAAAAAGAACTACGAAAAATTATCTGTATTAAAAAATGTTAATTTAAACATCATGAGAGGTGAGTTTATAGCTGTCATTGGTAAAAGTGGATGTGGTAAGAGCACACTTTTACGATTAATGGCAGGTTTAGAAGAACAGTGTCATGGTACAATTTATATGAATGATAAACCTTTAGATAAATTAAATGAAAAGGCACGAATCATGTTTCAAGACGGGAGGTTGCTCCCCTGGAAAGACGTGCTAGATAACGTGTGTATTGGACTTTCTAAAGATAATAAATATAGAGCAATTGAAGCCCTTAATAATGTTGGACTAAAAGAGAAGATGAATGACTGGCCCAGTCAATTATCAGGTGGTCAAAAGCAAAGGGTTGCTTTAGCGAGAGCTTTAGTCCATAATCCAGAATTGCTTTTGCTTGATGAACCCCTTGGAGCTTTGGATGCTTTTACTAGAATCGAAATGCAGGCACTCATCGAAAATTTATGGAAAGAACGAGGGTTCACTTCAGTTTTGATAACCCATGACGTTGAAGAAGCTGTCGCTATGGCTGACCGGGTGGTTTTAATCGAAGACGGTTTGATTGCTTTAGATGAACATATTAACTTAATAAGACCTCGTGAACGTACCCAAGAAGCTTTTTCTTACTACCATAAAAGAATATTAGATCATATTATAGGAAGCAATCATTGTCAAGATACGCTAAAGGGAGACGTAATAGACTTAACTGCTTTTAACCCCGTAAAGAATACAAGCAACACCTAAAACGATCCAAATCATTTTCTGAATCGGTAATTTATCAGCCATATCATAAAGACCCACTGATATAGATACAATTAAAAATAATGGTCCAATTAACGATAAAGAACCATTAATAACTAAAGCTTTTTCAATATCATTAAATCGTAACATAAGAAATGCCGCAAATAATTCAATTGAACCAGACAATACCCTTAATAATGCCATTACTATAATTGCTTTTTGTAAAAAAGTAAGCATTGTATTCCTCCACGATCTAACATCTGTTTTTAATCATTATATGCACTGCTTGTACACATAAGAACAAAGGTTTAGAACGAGTAAAGCGGTGGATGAGTTAAATTAATGTTTTAATCAAAAATATAACGGCATTTATTAGGATAAATTAAGAGGAGAAGAGAACCTTAAGCATGTAGATAAAATAATTCATGATTAACGAGGTTATCCGTATGGTAAAAGACAAAAATGATGATATCTTAAAAGAATCTAAAAATATTAAGAAAAAATCTGCATCTAATAAAAAGAATAAAGTAAAATCAGAAAGATTACGTTATAAAAATGCGGATGATATTTATCGACAATAGCAGCCCCCCACCATTGTGAGGTGGGGGGTAATTTTAATTGATTCAGTTGCACTTAAGATTATCACTTGGATTATATTTATGTAAAGCAATCTATCACTTGTCAAATATTGACAAGTGATAGGGATAAGATTACATCCAAGCTGCTCCTACGATAATGAGAAGGATGAATAAAACGACGATTAGCGCAAAGCCGCCACCGTAACCGCCGCCGGAGCAGCCACCGCCGTTACCGCCAGCACCGTAGCCGTACCCGTAATTTCCAACTCCTCCATATCCACAAAACATATAAAAACCTCCTAATTAATATTTATGATTTACCATCCAACATAAGCGGTACCAACAATAATTAATAGGATAAACAATACAACAATCAGCGCGAATCCGCCGCCATAACCATATCCTGCTTCACTCATTCAAAAGCACCTCCAATTTCTTTATCTAACACTAATATATGTGAAAGTGTCCTCAACGTTATAGGCGAGAGGACTAGAAATGACTATTTGGGCGAAATTGATAGGTTTTTAAGAAAAATTGTAATCTGATTACCTCCCCCATACAGACTTTTGGTTACTAACATATTATGTGACAAGGCTGTACAGGAGGTGAATACATGTCAGTTAAATATTATCATGGTCTCTGCCAACAGTATCGTGGTAGGGCTGTAGAAATTAGGACACATCATGGGGAAGTTCATAGAGGAATAATTGAAAATGTGAATCAACGTCGAGTTCACTTGAGACCTTTAGGCAGAAGAGGCGGTGGATTAGGTGGCTTCGGTTATGGTGGATTCGGTCCCGGAGTCGGTGGATATGGTGCATATGGTTATGGACGTGGATATCGAATTGCCTTAGGAACAATTGCTGCTTTATCTTTATTACCTCTTATTTTTTGGTAGCAAATTAATGTAAAGTTTATATACACCCACAGAGTATCAAAGGTTAGCCAGTCTGTGGGTGTTTTTTATGCAAATAATATGAATGGTAAAATTAGATCTCAAAAAATTATTAATATTATGATAAGTAATGAATAGGCTTTTATTAAGACGTAGTCGCTATGCCAAAGCGACCTTCAATGTAAGCGCTTCATTATAAAGGGAGGGAGTTATATGAAAAAGAGTTTAATTTGGCAAATTGTTGGTGCATTTATTCTTGCTATTATAGCTGGTCTTATTTTTGAAGATCAAATTAGCGTTGTAGAGCCCCTTGGTGATTTATTTTTAAGGCTTATTAAATTTATTATTGTTCCATTAATCTTATCAACAATCATTGTAGGTGTCACAAGTACTGGAGATGTAAAGAAGTTAGGTCGATTAGGTGGAAAGACAATTTCTTATTATTTAGTGACAAGTTTCATTGCAATTTCCCTAGGTTTATTAGCTGGTTTTGCATTTTCGCCGGGAACAGGGACGGATTTAAAGATGACCGGTGAAGAAGTAGATGTGGCGGAGACAGAAGGTGTTGTTCAAACCATCTTAAACATCATCCCAACGAACCCAATAGAATCATTAGTAAATGCGGATATGCTGCAAATTATTTTCTTTGCTATATTTGTGGGAATAGGAATAACTATGGTGGGAGAAAAAGCTGAACCTGTCAAACGGTTTTTCGATGGTTTTGCTGAAATTATGTATAAAATCACAGGTATTATTATGACTGTTGTACCCATAGGTATATTTGGTCTCTTAGCTCCGATTGTCGGGGAATATGGAGCAGCTGTTTTATTACCACTCATAAAATTAATAATAGCCATGCTTATTGCATGTTTAATTCATATTATTATCGTATACTCTGTCGCGGTTAAAACGCTCGGTAATATGAATCCAGCTCATTTTTTGAAAGGAATTTTCCCGGCAGCTGCGGTAGCATTCAGCACTAGTAGTAGTGCAGGGACTCTTCCGGTAACAATGAAGTCTGCTGAAGATAACTTGAATGTATCTAAAGAAACGAGTAGTTTTGTTCTCCCTTTAGGGGCAACAATAAATATGGATGGGACAGCGATTTACCAAGGCTTGGCGGTCGTTTTTATCGCTCAATACTTTGGAACTGATTTAACCTTTGCTCAGCTGGCAACAGTTGCGTTAATAGGTACGTTGGCTTCTATCGGCACAGCGGGAGTACCAGGTGCAGGAATGATTATGTTAACGATGGTTCTTGCTGCTGTAGGATTGCCTTTAGAAGGTTTGGCACTTGTTGCGGGTATTGACCGTATTCTGGATATGATGCGCACATCTGTTAACATAATAGGTGATGCATCTGCCAGCGTGGTGGTTGACGTCTCGGAACAAAAGAAGCAAAAGAAAGTGTCTTGAGATAAATTAAACAACAATATTTTATAAAATACACACCTTTTTGCCATAATAGGTTAAAGGGTGTATTTTTTATGTTTAATTTATATAGTCTTTTTCATTTATTAACATTTGTATCTATGCTAAAATTAGTTTTCGTAGTTTAAATAAACGTGCTTTTTAATGCAATCTTACTAAAAGAAAGTGTGATTATGTGGTTGACCAGCAAAATCCGCCTCATTCTTCAGAAACAATAAATAGAACACCAATTGTCATTGTTCTAATTTCTGCAGCTTTTGTGGCTATTTTAAATCAGACCTTACTAACAACGGCGTTTCCTCATATTATGAAAGATTTAGATATTGATGCTAACTCTGTTCAATGGCTTCAATCGGTTTTTATGTTAGTTAATGGGATTATGATTCCTATTACAGCGTTCCTGATTGATCGTTTTACGACAAGACAATTATTTTTTACAGCTATGGGTTTATTTGGGATAGGTACATTCATTTCTTCAATTGCTCCCAACTTCACTATTTTGCTGACAGGTAGAGTCCTGCAAGCAGCCGGTGCAGGAATTATGATGCCTTTGATGCAGACTATTTTATTTCTTATTTTTCCGATTAATAAAAGAGGATCTGCAATGGGAATGTTCGGTATGGTCATTGCCTTTGCGCCAGCTATTGGCCCAACGTTATCAGGGTGGCTCGTAGACCAATTCCCATGGAGAAGTTTATTTTACATTGTTTTACCGATCGTTGTCATTGACTTGATAGTTGCTTACTTCCTCTTAAAGAATGTTACTAAACAGAAGTATCCAAAGGTCGACATGTTATCAATCGCCCTATCAACTCTTGGATTCGGTGGTATATTGTATGGATTTAGCTCGGCAGGAACCCATACTTGGACAAGTGCACATGTGTACGTATCCTTAATTATTGGAACTGTTACTTTAGTATGGTTTATCCTACGTCAATTGAAATTAGAACAACCAATTCTTGAATTTAGAGTGTTTAAGAACAAAATGTTCACTATTACTACAGCACTTGGAATGGTCTCATTCGTTGCGATGATTGGTGCTGCAGTCATTATGCCGATCATGATGCAAGATATGCTTGGATTCTCTGCGATGAAATCCGGAATGTCACTTATGCCAGGAGCCATTATCATGGGACTTATGAGTCCAATTACAGGAAGACTATTTGACAAATACGGTGCACGATGGTTAGCGATCATTGGATTAATTATCACGGTCATTACTACCTTCATGTTTGCAAATTTACATGTTGAAACGTCCTTTACGTATTTGGCAACTGTGAACGCCATTAGAATGTTTGGAATTGCAATGGTGATGATGCCAGTAACGACAGCAGGATTGAATTCATTAAGCAATGAGCTCATTCCGCACGGTACAGCAATGAATAATACTATGCGCCAAGTTGCAGGGTCTGTAGGCACTGCTTTGTTAGTTACCATAATGACTAAAGCAGCCATTCCCGAACAAGGTGTTGAGGGTATGATTCGAGGAGTCAATGTTTCCTTTATTGTTGCTGGTATATTTGCAATTATAGCGCTTATTTTAGCCTTCTTTGTTAGAAATACAAGGCCTGGCGAAATGCCGAAACAGCAAGGTAATTAATAAAAAAATAGTATAAATCTATAACTGATCAAATAAGAAACCTTGGAGGGTGATACACTTCCAAGGTTTTATTTTAATGAATAAAGGGATTAAGAGATTTATGTAGAATTATATAAGTTAAAGAACTTAACTAATGGCAAGGAGAGGTGTGAATTATGGCTCGTTATAGTAATACATCATTAACAGATGAAACCTATTTAAAATTAAATTATAAAATGACCGAATACATAACTACTGAGGCCAAGTTGCAAGGATCCCTAGTTGGTATAGATGTGAAAGACGCAGCAACTGGAAAAACAATTTTTGAACATATGTCTCATATTCGTTTAAGACCTGCTTCAAACATGAAGATATTTACGAGCATCGCTGCTTTATCTGTATTAGGAGAAGATTATACATTCAATACTAACTTGCTAATAGACGGGGAGGTCAAGGATGGACAGTTACATAGTAACTTATATTTAAAGGGGAAGGGGGATCCAACTCTTTTACCATCTGATTTAAAAATATTAGCTAAGCAAATAAAGGAAGCCGGGATTAATGTTATTCAGGGAGATATAGTCGGGGATGATACTTGGTATGACGACGTTCGCTTATCGAATGATATGATCTGGAGTGATGAACATTTTTATTACGGCTCTCAAGTCTCAGCATTAACTGTTTCACCGAATGCCGATTTTGACACGGGAACGATTATCGTAAAAGTGATCCCCACAAAGGTTGGCGAAAAACCCGTTATAGAGATTTTTCCTAAAACGTCTTACGTTGATATTGAAAATAGGTCTGTGACATGTCTGACAGGCTCTGAAGATGATTTAGTCATTTACCGAGAACATGGAACAAACAAAATTATTATTGAAGGCTTCATGCCTAGGTCATTAGCGCCAATCAGTGAATGGATTGCGGTATGGGAACCTACTGATTATGTTCTTGCATTATTCAAGGAAACTTTGCAACGGGAAGGAATTAGCTGGACAGGTCGATTACAGAGAGCATCAACACCTGAATCGGCTCAACTCTTGTACTGCCATCCATCGGCTCCTCTCTCTGAGATAATTAAACCATTTATGAAATTAAGTAATAATGGGATTGGAGAAATGTTGGTAAAAGAAATGGGAAGAGTTATGCTTAACGAAGGTAGCTGGGACCATGGATTAACTGTTTTACTCAATCAGTTAAAAACGTATGGGATAAATATTGATACATTAATCATCCGTGATGGTTCAGGAATTTCTCATGCTACATTAATTCCCGCCCATGAAATAACAAAAGTTTTATACCATATACAAAGTGAATCTTGGTTTCCTGCCTTTCTAAATTCTCTACCCGAAGCAGGTAATAATGAAAGAATGTTAGGCGGAACATTAAGAGAACGTTTAAAAGAATATGATGTGAAAGCTAAAACTGGCACGATTTACAGTGTTAGTACATTGTCTGGTTATCTCATCAGTCAAGAAAACAAAAAACTAATTTTTTCATTGTTGTTAAATAATCTTCTTGATGAAGAAGAGGGGCCAGAAATATTAGATCATATAACCAAAATAATTGCAGAATATGCCTAAGGCAGCCACCTTAAGAGAGAGTGCTTTCACTCCCCTTTTAGAATACTCCATTACTCAGTGAAAGTAGTCAAAATGTCAAAGTGCTTCAGTTGAATATTCGCTGTGCTAATCCTTGCTACAGAAGTTAATATAGGGGTTGATACTCACTTGAAATTGTAAATATATTTAGTGAGAAAAGGAGCGTAGTCTATGTAAGACTTCGCTCCTTTCAAGTTCATTCCTCATTCGTTAAGTTTAACAGTTCGAGCGCTTTAAAAAAGAGACTAAGTAACATAGCTACAATTGTTGCTAGACCCATTCCGGTTAAAGCAATTTCTCCAATTTGTATCGTTGTACCACTAATTCCAATGACGAGGACAACACATGTTAAAATTAAGTTTTGAGACCGGTCGTAATCCACTTTAGATTCAACTAACATTCTAAGCCCACTCACAGCAATTATCCCGAATAAAAGTAGCGAAATCCCGCCCATAACTGCGGGTGGTATGGAGGATATGATTGCTGCTAACTTACCTACAAACGATAGAATAATCGCAATAACTGCAGCCAGACCGATAATCCATGTTGAGTAGACTCGTGTAATGGCCAGAACACCAATGTTTTCACCGTATGTTGTGTTAGGAGTAGAACCAAATAAGCTCGATAATATTGTAGAAATTCCATTTCCAGCTAATGACCGGTCGAGACCAGGGTCTTTTGTTAAGTCTTTTTTCACGATATTACCTGTAACGAATAGATGCCCAATATGCTCAGGTATGATGACTAACGCTGCTGGAAGGATGACTAATATAGCAGACCAATCAAATTTCATGCTGTAAAATTGTGGTGTTGAAATCCAGCTAGCTTCTTGAACGGATGTCCAATCTACCAATCCGGCCATAAAAGCAATCACATAGCCAGCAACAATTCCAAGTAATATAGGGATAATTTTTAAAAAACCTCTCAATGTAACCCAGCAAACAATAGTGATTAGTAATGTAGCTAAAGCAACAAGTGCTACCTTTAAATCAATTGACCAATTTCCACCAGCATCCTCTGGAGCAATCCAGCCAGCCATTTCTGCAGCGACAGGAACCAGTTCCAGACCAATGACAGCAACGATAGCCCCCATAGCTGCAGGTGGAAAAAGAACATCAATCCAAGACGTGCCAACAAGTTTCACAATAAATGCTACAAGACATAATACAATTCCCACAGCAAGAAAGCCGCCCAGCACATAGCCGTACCCATTATCACCATACATATTCAAAACAACAAAAACAGGAGAAATAAATGCAAAACTTGATCCAAGATAGGCAGGTATTTTCCCTTTTGTTATAACAATATAAATAAGTGTACCAATTCCGTTCATAAGCAAAACGGTAGCTGGATTTATACCGAATAATACCGGTACAAGAACGGTGGACCCGAACATAGCAAATAAATGTTGTAAGCTAAGCGGTAAACTTTTTAAAAGCGGTAAACGTTCATCAACTTGTATTTCAGATTGTGACACTGTCCATCTCTCCTTATATTAATGATGGTTTAACGGTTACCGCATAATTACAATAAAAAACCTTGCCATGGAAATGGCAAGGTAAGAAAATTAGACATAAATAGACAATGTGTAATTTTAGTTGAGCAGAATGATTCCACTCTTCACCTTGCCAGTCTCACAGGACTGGATTAAAGGTAACCGTATAAACTTATTATCAATATTATTACAAGTTCAATAGAAAAAGTCAATCTTTATTTTCTACATTGGTTGGAGACTTCACCTACTGTATGCTACTTTTCCACCAATAATAGTCAATTCAATGTCTAAACTCAATAAATCATCAGGATCTTTCATCGTAAAAGGATTCTTTGAGTAAACTGTCATGTCCGCTAATTTACCTCTTTCAATTGTGCCTTTAATGGTTTCTTCGTTTGTTGGATAGGCACCAAAAGCAGTAAACAATTTGAAGGCATCATAAATGGATAATTTTTCTTGCTGATTATAGCCATTATGCGATTCCACAGGAAGTTTTCTAGTAACGGCTGCATGAATGCCTAGTAAGGGATTCACTGGTTCTACCGGGGCATCAGATCCGCCTGAGCAGAGGACACCAGCATCTAATAATGATTTCCACGCGTAGGCATTCTCCATTCTTTTATCACCTAATCTATTTTGAACCCACGGGAAGTCACCAGCTAGAAAACGAGGTTGGATATCAGCACATCTTCCAGGCTCCGCTAGGCGTTGAATCAAATCTTCACGAAGAACTTGCACATGGATTAAACGATCTCTATATGGCGTTAAAGGAAATTGATCCAATACATCAAGTACATTCTCTAATGCTTGGTCACCAATGGTATGAATAGCGACAGGCATATGTAAGTGTCGAATATTATTAATAATGTTATATAGAGTCTCCTCGTTATAAATTGGTTCACCATATGTGGACGTCTCATCAGAATAGGGTTTGCTTAAATGGGCCGTTCTTCGGCCGAGAGCCCCATCCGAAAATATTTTAATTGCACCGATTTTTAGAGAATCATTGCCGAATCCTGTATAAAATCCTAAATCTTTAATTTCCTTGATGAATTCATGATTAATCAACAGATTGCATCTTAATAGCATTTGTTCTTGGTTGATTAGCTCATCGAATAAGTTGTATGTGTAGGCTAGTCCTCCTAAGTTAAGCGGATCATTTGTGTGAACGCTTGTTAGCCCATTCTTAATGGCAAGTTTAATGGCCTTTCGCATGGCTCCTTTTATTTCATCATGAGAGGCTTCTGGAATATGTCTTTCTATGAGGGTAGAAGCAGTTTCTAGAAGTAGGCCTGTAGGTTGTTTAGTCTGATTATCTAACTCAATTAGTCCACCCTCAGGTACAGATATATTGGAGTGGTAATTGACTCTTTCTAACGCTTTTGAATTAACTAAAAAAGCATGGCCACATATTCTTGGCAGGAATAAAGGGACGTGGGGCGCTACGAAGTCAAGTTCTTTAATTGTTGGTATATCACCATCGGTAAAAAGGTTTTCATCCCATCCTCTGCCTAATAACCAATCGTGTTCTGAAAGCTTGTCGGCTTTTTCCTTTAATTTATTTAAAAGTTCTTTCTTAGAAGTTAAACCGGTTAAATCTAGATTAAGATAATTACCTGCTATGCCTGATAAATGCAGATGGCTATCAATTAGCCCGGGTGTAACTGTTTTTTCATCAAGGTCAATAATTTGATGTCCTGATCGCCCCCATTGTAAAAGCATATCATCCGTTGATCCGAGATCAATAAACCGTCCATTTTCCACAACAACTGATTCTACTACCGGCATTAGCCGATTAAATGTATGTATATTACCGTTAATAAAAAGCTGTTTCATTAACTCCCTCCTTGACTCTTCTTCAATAAAGCTTCAAAATAAATGAACTTGAATTGTTGTACAACAATTCAAGTTATCTATGCTGAATTTGCATTCTACCTATGGTTTTCTTAATTATATTTAATTATTTGTTTTCAAGTTGCGTTTTAAGAATCTTACCACTTGAAGTTTTTGGTAGTTCCTCCATAAAACTAATTTTTAATGGAGGCTCTTCAGGTGCCAATTTATTTTTCACATCCATAATTAAATCATCTTCATCTACGTCATACCCCGCAGTTAAAACAACGAAAGCGTGGGCAATCTCTCCTAATGCTTCATCAGGTTGTGGAACAACTGAAACTTCTTCAACTGCAGGGTGCAGCGTTAAAACGTTTTCAATATCAAAAGTTGATATTTCTTCTTCCGTTCCATTTATATCGTGATTGCTTTTTACCACGTTAATTCGACCCTCTTCATCCATCGTCCCTAGGTCACCGGTATGAAGCCAGCCATCTTGAGAAAAATTTAAATCTTCGCTGGTAACTGCCTTACCTTTGACGATAATTTCTCCTACTTCCTTGCCATTTTTAGTGACATCTTTGCCACACTTATTAACAATGCGCACTTGTGTATCAACCATTTGGAAACCCTCTTTCTCTTACGTTGTTGATGGATTATTCAAAATTATATCATAGAATACACCATAATTGAAAGCGGTTAATTAAAGCTATCTAAATTTTAATTAAAGAACAAAATTTAACTCATGGGCTGTGTTTTAGTGATTTATTTCATCAATGGATTGATAATCATTAATAAAATTCAAGAGAACAGCTTCCCATAGATAAAACGAAGCTAATGTTAAGTGTGGATGCCAGATTGGTTCTTTTTTTATCAGTATATCTCTTCGTTTAGATTGATGTACTTGATAGAGCCATTTTGCTCCTCGTTGTAATCCAATATCATCAATTGCTAACACGTTCATTCTTTCCAAGGAAAATATGAGAAACACTTCTGCAGTCCATTTACCTATCCCTTTTACTTTTGTCAACTCTTCGACGGCGGTTTCATTATCGAGTCGAGTTAAACCTTTTAAATCCAAGTCACCATTGTAAACTTTTTGAGTTAAATCTTGGATATATTTGATTTTAGGTTTTGACAAGCCTGTAGATCGTAATTTTTCCGGGTTCATTTCAGCTAACTTATCCACCTTTAATTGATCATCTGTTAATTGGAGTAACCTTAGGTAAATTGAATTAGCGGCTTGAACAGAGATTTGTTGACCAATAATCGATCTGATTAAGGATTCAAAAAAATCTGGTCTTGTTTCTACTTCTAAATCTCCAATTATATTTATTAATTTTTGCATGAGAGGATCCCGGTTTCCTAATTCAATAACTGACTGGTCACTTTGGGAAATATATCGTTTTTTAAACATATTAAACACTCCTCTATATCTCTCTATATATAGAATAAGAAAGTTTAAATGAGATTTCCAGAGATTTTTGTCTTATTTTTGAACGTTTATTAGATTAATTAAAAAAACTTTGGTATTATATATATGAGAAAAAAAGGTGTCCAGGTATGAAATACAATTTATAAAATTAAGATATTACTCTTGCCTTAGGATTCCAGTTACAGTTAGTTAGAAAAAAGGAAGGTGGAAATTTCATGAACGCAAAACCTAAAATTGTCGTATTAGGTGCCGGCTACGGTGGCATGATGACGGCAAGAAAATTAACACAAAATCTATCACCAGAAGAAGCAGAGATTGTCCTAGTAAATAAACATAATTATCACTATGAAACGACATGGCTGCATGAAGTAGCTGCCGGGACGATTAACCATAACCAAGCACGTATTATGCTTAGTGATGTATTTAATCCGAACCGTGTTCGTTTGATTTATGATTCAGTCGAAGAAGTAAAAAGAGACGAGAATCGTGTGATCCTTGAAAACAGTGAGTTGACATATGATTATTTAGTCATCTCTTTAGGATTTGTTACAAATACATTCGGTATTAAAGGAATGGAAGAAAATGCATTCTTCATTCAAGATATTGACTCAAGTCAGTTGATTCGAGACCACATCGAATATCAATTTGTTAAATATAAGAACAGTGATGAGAAAAATGACGACGATTTAACTATTTTGGTTGGTGGGTCTGGGTTCACTGGCATTGAATTTGTAGGTGAGTTAGCTGAAAAAGTACCAGAGCTTTGCAAAAAATATGATATCGATCGTTATAAAGTCAAAATTATTAACGTAGAAGCTGCTCCAAGAATTCTACCTAGTTTTGATGAAGAATTGGTCGCATATGCGAAACAGTCACTTGAAAGCCGTGGAATTGAATTCAGACTTGATGCAAAAATTCAAGAGTGTAAAGAGGATTGTTTCGTTGTTGGTGACGATCATGAAGAAATTAAAGCCGGTACAATTGTATGGACAGGTGGCGTTACAGGAAGCCCAGTGCTAAGTAAATCCGGGTTTGAATTGACTAAAGGTAAAGTAACTGTCGATGGTGACCTAAGAGCACCAGGTGAAGATAATATCTTTATCATCGGTGATTGTGCATGGGTCATGAATGAAAAAGAAGGTCGTCCATTCCCACCAACTGCACAAGCAGCAACGCAGCACGGTATCACATGTGCTAAGAATATTAAAGCACTTCTTCATAACCAGCCATTAGAAAACTTTGTATTTGATGACAAAGGAACAGTTGCTTCACTTGGTATATCTGATGCTATGGGTACAGTATATGGTAAGAAATTGTACGGTAAGTCAGCTGCTACAATGAAGAAAGTAGTAGACAATCGTTCACTATACATGCTTGGCGGTATGAAATTTTTACTTAAAAAAGGAAAAGTACGTCCGTTTTAATATAAAAAGCTTTTTGTTTTAGCTTATCTCCAGAAAAGAGGAGGGGTCATGAATGAAATTAAGATCGTTTTTCCTTTTGGGACTAGCCTCACTAATAGGGTATATCGTAGCTAGCCGTAAGTTGGAAGATTCAAGAGATTTTCGATAATTTAATGTTACTTTGATTATATTAAAAACCATCTTGTTAAAACAGGATGGTTTTTTTGTCTTAAAATAGGCAAGACTGTTTTATAACTTTGATTTAATTTTGCTATGAAGTGATATAGCTCACTGTTAGTTAGTATGTTTTACAGTATGATTATAGTGTAATCATTAATAATAAAGGTCTGTGATTGCTGTATTTTCTTGTGAATTAGCATGAAAGGATGATTAAAATGAATATAACATGGTTAATCATTGCTTCATTTATCTTATTTGTTGTCGCATTGGTCTGGACATTATTCATTTTTAAACAAGAAGAAAATAAAATGAAAAAGTATGAAGAAGAAGGGGATACCCTAGAAGATCAGCTCAAGCGCTCGGAGGAATACGAAAAACGTTCATTATCTTCTGATGTACCACTACAGATTGTTATCTATAGTGTTTTCACAGTTGTGTTTTTTATTGGTTTGTTTATTTATTTAGTATGATTTTTTACTCTGACACTTATTTATATATATATATCAAAATAAAATAGCCTCCTTTGATTCATACATGATTTGGGTAATTCGATAAATACTATAATTAAGAGCAAGGAGGTTGTTTTATGTTTAGGGTTATATCTATATTAGTCCTACTTATATTTGTTGGACCAATAAGTGCTTCAGGAGAAAAGTTAATTATAACTGAAAAAGATATAAATGAAACTATTTTTTATAATGATTTTACTATACCGTACACAGATGAGCTGTTTATAAATTGGGATAAAGTTAATCTATTGTTAGATAAGTTAGAGAATGAGATTTATCAAAAACCCGTCAATGCCACGCTTGATAAAAATGATCAGATTATCCCTGAAAAACAAGGTACAAGGCTTAATCGATCCAAGTTCCTCGCCATTTTTATGAAGTCTTTGTATGGACAAACATCCAAAAAAATAAAATTACCTAAAAAAAATACATTCCCAAAAGTAGATAGTGAACTTTTATCAGAAATAAAATCAAATGAATTGGAAAGTTATCAAACTCATTTTAAAAAATCGAATAAAGAGAGAACAATTAATATTCGTCTGGCTGTAAAAGCAATAAACAATCATGTTGTTTTTCCGCATGAAGAATTTTCTTTTAATAACGTCGTGGGTGAACGAACAAAGGAAAGAGGCTATAAGAAGGCACCAGTGATTGTTAAGGGTGAATTAGCCGAAGATATCGGTGGAGGCATTTGCCAAGTATCTTCAACCCTCTTCAATGCCGTCAATCTAAAAGGGATTGAAATAGTAGAACGTTATTCACATAGTCGTAGTGTTCCGTATGTCCCGCCTGGTAAGGACGCGACAGTGAGTTGGTGGGGGCCTGATTTCGTTTTTAAGAATAATTATAGTCACCCGGTATTAATTCGGGCTAAGGCTGAAGGTGGCAAAGTGACTGTCACTCTTTATTCATCAAATGATGCCTATCACCGTTGAAATAGTTTAGTTCGTTTTAATTGAGTGATACACTAGTTAAAAAAGAGTGTATGGAGTTGATTCTATGGAGACGATGAATATATTAGATTTGAATGAATTAATCGAAGCTGTTACAACGGATGAAAACAAAGAAACATTAGCGGAAATAATTCAAGAATTTAAAAGAGAACATTATCCAAATGTTCTTTCTAAAACTAAAGCTACTGTGAATCAATTTCCAAATGAAAAAAATTTAAAGAACCTCATGGACATAATCGATGCTATTAGTCATGCTGAGATAGGTGAATATAAAGCTTCAAAAGAAATTATTGACCGTTTATATCGTGAATTGAACTCAAAAGAGACCAGCGAGTTAATCCGATTGGCTGAGCTTGCTTTTATGAGTGATTACCGACTCTCTAGAAGGATTATGACAGACGCCATTAAAGTTTTAGAAAACGAAGAAGCACCGGATTTATTTATGTTAACAAGATGTTATTTAGTTTTAGGAGAGGCTGAAGAAAATCTTCAGAAATATAAACGAGCTATTAAATATTATCAAAAAGGTTTAAGATATTATAAAGAAACAGAAGAAATGAATGATGATAGCTATATGCTCACTTATTTAACTT
>Ga0209487_1001158_pt1 | contig 22729 bp, 17 predicted proteins | sample Poulit2012_FD_187524 | JGI IMG/M metagenome (GOLD analysis project Ga0209487, IMG submission 187524) | Agricultural soil microbial communities from Georgia to study Nitrogen management - Poultry litter 2012 (SPAdes) (version 2) | ecosystem: Environmental > Terrestrial > Soil > Agricultural land...
GCCCGCGTCGTCGGAGAGGGCCGGGATGAGCGGCGCCGACGCCTATATCGACGGCGGCGACATCACGATGACCGGAACCTCCGCGGAGAACTACTGTCTCGACGTCCTCGACGATGAACTGCCCGATGAGATGCCCCGCGTGATCGTCAAGGGCAACCACGACTCGACGGAGACGACCCAGCATGCGAAGACCCGCGGCTGGGAGGTGCTCGAGGATTCGACCGCGGAGATGGCCGGGGTGACCTTCTTCGGCGCCGCGGACCCCCGCCGCACCGTCTTCGGCTCCGGGGCGCAGCTCGAGACCGAACTCACTGCCGACCAGTACGCGCAGCGGCTGCGAGACGAAGCCTGCGAGACGGACTTCGACATCATGCTCATCCACGATGCCGCTGTGGGTGCCCCGAGCCTGCGAGCCGGATGCGCCGACTACGCTCTGAGCGGACACTGGCACCGCAGGGTCGGCCCCGAGACCTTCGGCTCCGGAGTCCGCTACCTCAGCTCCACGACCGGGGGCGCGCTTGCGAATGCGCTGACTCCGGGGCCGCTGAAGATGAACGCGGAGCTGAGCATCATCCGCGTCGACAATGCCACGAAGCGGCCGATCGACGTGCAGATCATCACCGTCACGCCTGAGATGGAGGTGCACATCGATCCGTGGGTGCGCTTCCCCGAGCCCCTGCCGCTGGTGGCCCAACCCCATGAGGACGTCGCCGGGCAATGAGAGGCGATGAGTGAGCGGCGACACGCTTGTGCCACCTGTGCGCCCTCCGGTTCGACGAACGACGGTCGGGCACGGTATGCTCGTTTCTCGTGGTTGGACAGTCACCGGATCCCAAGGATTCGAGTTGTTCGATCGAAGGGGTGTGGCGCAATTGGTAGCGCAACGGTCTCCAAAACCGTAGGTTGCAGGTTCGAGTCCTGTCACCCCTGCGCAGTTGACTCTGCCGAAGTCTCATCGGCTAGGCGCCGTCCTCGACTGGCACGAACAATTGTGAAGCCCTAACGAAACCGACCGAGTGAGGATGTGTGAGCGACACACCGGCAAAGAAGACTGGCAGCGCACCCAGCAGTGCCTCCGGTCCCAAGAAGCTCGGATTCTTCGGACGAATCCTGCAGTTCTTCCGCGAGGTTGTGGCAGAACTCAAGAAGGTCGTCACTCCGACGCGGAAGCAGCTGGTCAATTACACCCTGGTGGTGCTGGGCTTCATCCTGTTCATGATGCTCCTCGTCACGGTCCTGGACCTGGTGTTCGGCAAGCTCGTCGGATTCGTCTTCGGCGGAACGCCGCTGTGGCCCCTGTGGTGAACCGCGGTCCGCAGTGAGACACTTTAAGCTGAATCTTCACTCCCGAATGGGAATCACAACACGCGAAGCGAGGAAATGATCGGTGTCGGATACCAGTTCACCTGAGCAGGAGACCCCTGAGACACAGGACGTCACTCCCGAGGAATCGGGTGCCGCAGCGGTGCCCGAAACCGAAGCTCCGGCCGACGCCGAGGCGGCAGCGGCCGAAGACGCGGACGTCGAATCCGCACAGCCCGAATCGGCGGACGCGGCCGCTGGGTCAGACGCAGAAGGCGAGTCCGCGACTGCGGACGACGAGGACGCAAGCGACGCCGGCGACGACGATGAGTCCGCTGTCGAGGAGGACCCGGCCGAGGAGTTCAAGGCCGAGCTGCGCATGCAGGAGGGCGACTGGTACGTCATCCACTCCTATGCCGGCTACGAGAACAGGGTCAAGCAGAACCTCGAGAACCGCACCATCAGCCTCAACCTCGAAGAGTACATCTTCGAATCGCAGGTGCCGATGGAAGACGTCGTCGAGATCAAGAACGGCCAGCGCAAGCAGGTCCGCCGCGTGCGCATGCCCGGCTACGTTCTCGTGCGCATGGAGCTGACCGATGAGTCGTGGGGCGCGGTCCGCCACACTCCGGGTGTGACCGGGTTCGTCGGCAACGCCTACGACCCGACCCCGCTGTCGATCGACGAGGTTTTCTCGATGCTGGCCCCGATCTTCGAGGAGCGTCAGGCCGAGGCTGCCGCTGCCGAGGGACCTGCCGCCGAGGCCGCCGCGAAACCGGCCCCCGTCACCGAGGTGGAATTCGAGGTCGGCGAGTCCGTGCTCGTCAAGGAGGGCTCCTTCGAGGGCCATCCCGCCACCATCCAGGAGATCCGTCCGGAATCGCAGAAGCTCACCGTGCTGCTGTCGATCTTCGAACGCGATGTTCCGGTCGAGCTCGGCTTCGACCAGGTGTCGAAGCTGTGAGAACCGCAGGTGCGAACTGACCGCCTCGGCGATCAGGTGAGACTTCCGCTCGAAGGGGCCCGGATGATTCCGGGCCCCTTCGCCCGTGCCTGGGCGGTCGCCTCGGCGACGATATTCCCCGTTCAAGGCTGAGCCCGGATTTCGAGCGTTCCTCGGGTCGATATTCGCGCCGGCGGTTGAACGAGGGTGTCGAGGCAACCGCATCGGGTCGGCCGCCTCGGTGAGACTTCGATCCGGTGATGCGGCGCCGGTGATGCGGCCCACAGGCATTTGCCCAAAGCCGCGCGCGCATGGAATACTGGTGTGGTTTGATTGCGGCCCTCATCGGAGTCCGCCGTCGAACGATGTGCCGTTTTCGTCTGGCACATCGAAACCTCAAGATTAAGGACCGTACATGCCTCCCAAGAAAAAGGTAGCCGGCCTCGTCAAGCTCCAGATTCAGGCAGGTGCCGCCAACCCGGCTCCTCCGATCGGTCCGGCGCTTGCCCAGCACGGCGTCAACATCATGGAATTCTGCAAGGCCTACAATGCCGCCACAGAATCCCAGCGCGGAAACATCGTTCCCGTCGAGATCACCGTGTACGAAGATCGTTCGTTCGACTTCGTGCTCAAGACCCCGCCGGCCGCAGAGCTGATCAAGAAGGCCGCCGGAGTGAAGTCGGGTTCGGCGACGCCGCACACCGTCAAGGTCGCTCACCTCAGCGCTGATCAGGTGCGTGAGATCGCCACCACGAAGATGCCCGACCTCAACGCCATCACCATGGAACAGGCCGACCGCATCGTGGCCGGAACCGCACGTTCCATGGGTGTGACCACCGACATCGAGGTCTGAGACCTCACCTCATCCAGTGGCAGGGCCCACGCAGCCCACACCACGACTGCAAGGAGCAAAGCAGATGGCAAAGCGTTCAAAGGCCTACCAGGCCGCGGCTGAGAAGATCGCCGCAGATGTGAACTACGAACCGGCTCAGGCGATCGCCCTGGCCAAAGAGACCAGCGTGGCGAAGTACGACGCCACCGTCGAGGTCGCCCTCCGCCTGGGTGTTGACCCCCGCAAGGCGGACCAGATGGTGCGCGGCACCGTCAACCTTCCGCATGGTACCGGTAAGACCGCCCGGGTCCTGGTGTTCGCTGCCGGCGACCGTGCAGAAGCTGCCCGTGAAGCAGGTGCCGACTACGTCGGCTCCGATGACCTGCTGGAGAAGGTGGCCGGAGGGTTCACCGACTTCGATGCCGCTGTTGCGACCCCCGACATGATGGGCAAGGTCGGTCGTCTCGGCAAGGTGCTCGGTCCCCGTGGCCTGATGCCGAACCCGAAGACCGGCACCGTGACCATGGACGTCGCGAAGGCCGTGGCCGACATCAAGGGCGGAAAGATCGAATTCCGCGTCGACAAGCACTCGAACCTGCACTTCATCATCGGAAAGGTCTCCTTCTCCGAGGAAGCTCTGCAGGAGAACTTCGAAGCAGCCGTCGACGAGATCCTGCGTCTGAAGCCCTCCGCCTCGAAGGGCCGCTACATCAGCAAGGCTGCGATCACGACCTCGAACGGCCCCGCCGTTCCGGTCGACCATTCGGGTCTGCGCGTCTGATCAGCGGGTCAGCGCAGTCTGAGGGCGGGAAGCGAATCGTTCGCTTCCCGCCCTCATTCGTCCGCGGCCTTGCTCGGAGGCCGGTTCGCGATTAGATTGTGAGCAATCGAGGCTCTCTTCTGACAGTTCTCATCCGATGACCGCCGATGGAGGTGGACCGTCCGCCATGGACTCGACGCTTCTGCTCGAAGATGCCTATCAGCGCACCGTGCGATTGGCGCACGATCGCCTGCAGCAGCCGTCGGCGGATCTCAGAGGTCTCGGCGGCAGTCACGATGAACGCCGCAGCGGAGTGCGCTCATCGGTGCTCGAGTCCTGGAACCGCAGCCTGAACCGACTGCGCGATCCCGCCGGCGCCCGAGTGCGCGTGGCCTATGAGGCCGAGCAGCTGGCCGAGATGAGGCGACGCCACCCCTTCCACTCGATCATGCCGCTGCTGCGTTCGCACCTCATCGAACCCGCGAAGGACGCGGGTCTGCTGGCAGCGCTCGGTGACGAGCAGGGTCGCCTCCTGTGGGTCGAGGGGGAGCGGAGCGTGCGCGACCGTGCCGAGACCATGGGGTTCATTCCCGGGACGGACTGGTCCGAGGAGGTCATGGGCACCTCGGCGCCGGGCCTGGCCCTGCAATCCCGGAAAGCCGTGCAGATCAGCCAGGCCGAGCACTTCGCCCCGGACGTCCACTCGTGGAGCTGCAGCGCAGTTCCCGTCACCCACCCCTTGACCGGTCAGGTCCTCGGCATCATCGACGTCACCGGCGGAGACGATGCGGTGTCCTCGATCGTGCTGCCGCTGCTGGCCTCGACGGCGAAGGCCGCCGGTGCGCAGCTGTCCCAGCTCTACACTCCGCAGCGAGTGCTTCGATCCGACGCCGAGGCGGCCGGATGCGAACTCATCGTCTTCGGCCCCGAACCCGCCCTGCGGGGTCCTGACGGCAGGCAGATCTCCCTGACCCGACGGCATGCCGAGATCCTGCTCCTGCTGCACCGGTTTCCCGATGGCATCAGCGGCTCCGGGCTCGTCGAGCGTCTGTGGCCGGTCGGGGGCAGCGAGGTCAGTGTCCGGGCCGAGATCAACCGGCTGCGCCGGGCCATCGACGGAATCGACGGTCTGCACATCGATGCCCGTCCCTATCGGCTGCGCGGCCGGCTCAGCTCCGATCTCGAACGCACCAGCGAGGCGCTGGCGCAGGGAGATGTGGACACCGCGCTGGGGCAGTACCGCGGGCCCGTGCTGCCGGACTCGGATGCTCCCGGAGTCCGCGAGATCGGAGCGGAGGTCGATGCCCACATGCGTGAGACCCTGCTCCAGGACGGAACCTGGCAGCAGCTGTGGCGCTATGCCGATCTGCCGGACTTCCGCGACGACGTCGAAGTCCTCATGACCGTGCTGCGCCTGGCCCCTCCCGAGGCCGTCGAGCGCAATGCCGCCGTGGTGCGCCTGGAGGCCCTCGGCTGCTGAGGGTCGGCGCCGGCGATCGCGCCGGATCGTGATGCAACCCACATGCAACGTTGCCCTGGGTAGCGTCGTGCCCACACGGAGATCATCCGGTGAAAGCAGACGCATCAAAGGAGTTGCAATGACTGTCTACGCGCAGCCCGGTCAGGACGGATCGCTGGTCACCTTCAAGTCCCGCTACGAGAACTTCATCGGGGGCCGGTGGGTGCCGCCCGTGGGCGGAAACTACTTCGAGAATCCCAGCCCGGTCACCGGACAGGTCTTCACCGAGGTTCCGGCCAGCACGTCCGAGGACATCGAGCTCGCCGTCGATGCCGGGCACAAGGCGGCACCGGCCTGGGGCAAGACCTCGGTGGCCGAACGGGCGAACATCCTCAACAGGATCGCCGACCGCATGGAGGACAGCCTCGAACTGCTCGCCGTCGCCGAGACCTGGGACAACGGCAAGGCCGTGCGCGAATGCCTCAACGCCGACCTTCCGCTGGCCGTCGACCACTTCCGCTACTTCGCCGGTGCCATCCGCGCCCAGGAGGGCGGGCTGTCCCAGATCGACGACGACACCGTCGCCTACCACTTCCATGAACCCCTCGGTGTGGTCGGTCAGATCATTCCGTGGAACTTCCCGATCCTCATGGGAGTGTGGAAGCTGGCTCCGGCCCTGGCCGCCGGCAACTGCGTCGTCCTCAAACCGGCCGAGCAGACTCCGGCCTCGATCCTCGTGCTCGTCGAGCTCATCGCGGATCTGCTGCCCGAGGGCGTGCTCAACGTCGTCAACGGCTTCGGCCTCGAAGCCGGCAAACCGCTGGCATCGAACAAGCGGATCTCGAAGATCGCGTTCACCGGTGAGACCACCACCGGTCGGCTGATCATGCAGTACGCCTCGCAGAACATCATCCCGGTGACTCTGGAGCTGGGCGGGAAGTCGCCGAACATCTTCTTCGACGATGTCATGGCCGCCGATGATGCCTTCTGGGACAAAGCCAAGGAGGGCTTCACGATGTTCGCCCTCAATCAGGGCGAGGTCTGCACCTGTCCCTCGCGCGGGCTGATCCAGGAGTCGATCGCCGATCCGTTCCTCGACGCGGTCGTCGAGCGGACGAAGGCGATCGTCCAGGGCAACCCGCTCGACACCGACACCATGATGGGAGCCCAGGCCTCGAACGACCAGTTCGAGAAGATCATGTCCTACCTCGACATCGGCCGACAGGAGGGCGCCGAGGTGCTCACCGGCGGTGACAAGGCCGAGCTCGGAGGGGACCTCGCCGGAGGCTTCTACGTCCAGCCGACGATCTTCAAGGGCACGAACAGGATGCGGATCTTCCAGGAGGAGATCTTCGGGCCCGTCGTCTCGGTGGCGACGTTCAGCGACTACGACGATGCCGTGGCCACTGCCAACGACACCCTCTACGGCCTCGGCGCAGGCGTCTGGTCGCGCGACGGCAACACCGCCTACCGGGCCGGACGCGACATCCAAGCCGGCCGTGTGTGGGTCAACAACTACCACGCCTACCCTGCGCACGCGGCCTTCGGCGGGTACAAGGCCTCGGGCATCGGACGTGAGAACCACAAGATGATGCTCGACCACTACCAGCAGACGAAGAACCTGCTGGTCAGCTACTCGCAGAACGCTCAGGGCTTCTTCTGAGCGATCCGACCGTCTGCGGTGCCGGGGCTCGCCCGACACCGCAGACGGCAGGCGGCAGCCAGGCGCTGAACGCCTCCATGTTCCCAAACCCGCGTGACATCCCATACCAACACAAGGAGACGAAGATGTCTGAAATGAAAGCAGCAGTCGTCGAGGGCTTCGGCCAGGAGCTCGTCGTCGGAGACAATGCGATCCCCGAACCCGGTCCCGGACAGGCGCTGGTCAAACTCATCGCCTCGGGTGTGTGCCACACCGATCTGCACGCCTCGCAGGGGGACTGGCCGGTCAAACCGAAGATTCCTCTCATCCCGGGACATGAGGGTGTGGGGACCGTGGAGAAGGTCGGCCCCGGCGTCACGGACGTCGAAGTCGGCCAGATGGTCGGCAACGCCTGGCTGTGGACGGCCTGCGGAACCTGTGAGCACTGCCGTCAGGGCTGGGAGACGCTGTGTGAGCAGCAGATCAACGGCGGCTACGGAGTCGACGGATCCTTCGGCGAATACATGCTCGTCGACACGCGCTTCGCCGCCGCGATCCCCGACGGAGCCGACCCCTATGAGATCGCGCCCCTGCTGTGCGCCGGCGTCACCGTCTACAAGGCACTCAAGCGCACCGAGGTCCGACCCGGCCAATGGGTCGTCATCTCCGGCATCGGCGGACTCGGCCACATCGCAGTGCAGTACGCGGTGGCGATGGGCATGCGCGTCGTCGCCGTCGATGTCGCCGATGACAAGCTGGCGCTGGCGAAGAAGCACGGAGCGGAGATCACGGTCAACGCCTTCGCCGAGGATCCGGCCGAGATCATCCAGGACAAGATCGGCGGCTCGCATGGTGTTCTCGTCACCGCCGTGCACCCGAAGGCCTTCGGGCAGGCGATCGGCATGACCCGCCGAGGCGGGACCATCGTATTCAACGGTCTGCCTCCGGGCGACTTCCCCGCGCCGATCTTCGACATCGTGCTCAAGGGCCTGACGATCCGCGGTTCGATCGTCGGCACTCGCCAGGACATGGTCGAAGCCCTCGAGTTCTATGCCGCCGGGAAGATCCACCCGACGTTCACGAAGAGGCCGCTCGAGGACATCAACGAGATCTTCGACGAGATGGTCCACGGCAAGATCGACGGTCGCGTCGTCATCGAGTACTGACCGGCGAACGGCCTGCGGCGGCCCTGCACCCTCGCTCGAGGGAGGCAGGGCCGCCGTTTCGCTGCGGGGCAGCGGTGTGGTGGGGATCTCGGGGCGGGATTGGACGTGGTGGGACCGGCTTCGTTAGACTGAAGTCACCCAAGACCGTCGGTCTTCGCGGCTGCACACGGATCCGCCATCGGATCCAGGTGCCCGCGGACGAAGACTCCCAGTGAGTGTCCCACGCAGGTGAGCTCGAGATACTTCCGCTGGTTTCCTCTCGGAATCCGGTGTCAAGCGTTTCACGCCTTCCTGCGTGGAGCGCTTTTTCTGTGTGTCGGGGCGGACCGGACGACTTATGAAAGGAACACCATGGCGAGGCCAGACAAGGCAGCCGCAGTCGAGGAGATCAAACAGCGGTTTGAGAACTCCGACGCTGTGTTGCTGACCGAGTACCGCGGTCTCACCGTCGCGCAGCTGAAAGAGCTGCGCGTCTCTCTCGGTGAGAACGTCAGCTACGCCGTGGTAAAGAACACGCTGACCAAGATTGCAGCCAAGGAAGCCGGAGTCACCGGTCTCGATGAGCACCTCAATGGGCCCACCGCGATCGCGTTCGTCAACGGCGAACCGCCCGAGGCTGCCAAGGCTCTGCGTAACTTTGCCAAGGCGAACCCCCAGCTCGTGGTCAAGGGCGGCTACTTCGATGGAGCCGCACTCAGCCCCGAGCAGGTCAACCAGCTCGCCGACCTCGAATCCCGCGAAGTGCTGCTTGCAAAGGCAGCCGGTGCCATGAAGGCAAGCCTCCACCAGGCGGCTTACCTCTTCACCGCTCCGCTGGTCAAGGCCGCGCGCACTGTCGATGCTCTCCGCGAGAAGCAGGACGACACTCCCGCTTCGTAAAGCCTGAGCATCACCCCCAACAAACCCGGTCACCGACCGTGACCAAAACAGGAAGGACTAGCCACCATGGCTAAGCTCACCACCGACGAGCTCATCGAAGCTTTCAAGGAGCTCACCCTCATCGAACTCTCCGAGTTCGTCAAGAAGTTCGAAGAGGAATTCGACGTCGAGGCTGCCGCTCCGGCCGCCGCCGCCGTCGCCGCTGCCCCTGCCGCCGGAGGCGGAGAGGAACCCGCTGAAGAGCAGACCGAATTCGACGTCATCCTCGAATCGGCCGGCGAGAAGAAGGTTCCCGTCATCAAGGAGGTCCGCGGACTGACCTCTCTCGGACTGAAGGAAGCCAAGGACCTCGTCGACGGAGCCCCCAAGCCCGTCCTCGAAGGCGCTTCGAAGGAAGACGCCGAGAAGGCCAAGGAGACCCTCGAGGCTGCCGGCGCCACCGTCACCCTCAAGTGATCCGACTGCGGCAGCCTGACTGACCGCAGACTGCAGAGCCCCACAGCACATGCTGTGGGGCTCTTCGCATTCCAGCTCGGTCATTGACAGCGAACGAGGGCGTGTGGCAGATCTGCAACTGCGAGGTTTGCTGAAACAGGTGTAGTGCGTATTAGTCTTGTGAGGTGACTGAGAAGACGAGCACGACCGAGTCGCTGGGGAGACTGCGATCCCGGATCCGCGACGCTTGGGACCTCGACCCGGTCTTCATCGATCCGATCATCGCCCCAGGTCTGACGAAGAACCAGAAGCTCTCGGTGAAGCGAGCCTCCGAGAACACGGCGGAGTCGGGAATTCCGCATTTCATCGCGATCGTGCCCGAGATCGCGCTGGCCGTCGGCGACGACTGGGACAGATTCACCGCCGACCTCGCCTATGCCGTTCACGCCGACGGCGATGCGGAGCAGAGTCTCGTCCTCTTCAGCGAGGGGGCATCGGCAGCGGCCGCGCGTGCTTATCTCGTCGACGACAACGGACCGGTGGTACCTCCGGATGCCGCGAATCTGACGAGATCGGCCACTGACGACTTCCTGCCGGTCGAGTTGTCGGTTCCCTACCTCCTCGGCGTCCTCGTTGCCGCGGCGAAGGGAACTCAGCCGCCGGATCCGCCCGACTTCGACACCCGCGATCCCGGAGACCGGAGCGAGGACTACATCGAGGCAACGGGCCTGGGCAATGGCAATCCCGACGTCACGGTGTTCGGGGCTGCCGCTGTCGCTGCGCTCGGGCTGAGCGTGTGGCTGATGCGGCGCAGAGAGAAGTACTCCTGGAAGACGAGCCTGACGACGGCTCCCGAACTGGTCAGATCGGCCCGGCTGCGGTCGCGTGCCGATCAGGTCCTCGAGCCGCTGCCGGAACCGCATGAGCCCAGCGAAGAGACATGGCAGCTGTACGATCGCGGTCGGCGCATCCAGGATGCGCTGAGAGCGCTCGTCGAATCGCATCCCGATTGGGCGGACAACCCTGACTTCGCCCACCGCTGCGGAGTGTTCGTTCTCGTATCGACCGACAAGTGGGTCCGGAAACGGCTGCGGGGATCGAGTTCGGCAGACGAGGAAGCCCCTCGCTTCTGCTTTCTCTTCCCCCATCACAGAGGCGGGATCGAGAGGTTCGCCCTCGAACAGAACAGAACGATGCTGAGAGTCGACCTGTGCGAGCACTGCCGAGCGGAGATCAATGCCGGGCACGAACCCGAACGTCTCATGGTGCCCAAGCGTCCCGGATCGAAGCGGGCTGTGCCCTATTTCCGACGTTCGGACGCCTATGCGGCTTCGGGATTCGGCAGCTTCCAACCCCTCGAGGACGCACTGGTGGAGGCACAGAGCGTTCGGGCGGGGCAGGAGCGTTCGCGATGAGGCTGTGGTTGAGATGGGTCGTGGCCGTCATCGTCTTCGCCGTCGTGGTCACCGGTGCGACGGTCTGGACGACGGCGGAGTTCGATGCGGCCAAGCAGGCGCGGATCGCGGCCGAGGACAGCGATGAGATCGTCGTCGATTCGATCTATTCCGATCGGATCGAAGGACAGTACGACGCCGATTACGACCGGGGCCGCTATCGGACGATCGCGAAGTCCTTCGAATCCGACCCGATCTTCCTCGACGGCTACCGGGCCTTCTCGGTCGACGACGCCGAGCTCGAGACGATCCGCACAGAGGTCGACGGGCTCGACGTGCCGATCTACGTGGCATTTCTGTCCAACTCGGAACTCGACGACGCTGATGGAGACGCCGACCTGCTCGCGGCTCGGATCGCCGCTGAGCTGTCAGACGAGCGGGCCACCGTTCTGGTCGTCGGGCTCATGGACGAAGGAATCGGCAGCACGGGAGCCGTCCGGGATCTCAGGTCACGTCCGCGGACCGACCCCGATGAGTCGGCCTCGGCCGCCGCAGTCGACTACGTGCGGGCATTGAAGAGTACGGAGGTCGAGGACGCGACCACAGTCTATTCGTCGAAGACCGACGACGACGGCAGACCGCTCGTGGTCAACGAAGACACCTCTGAGGACCCGCGCACGTTGGCCTATCCCGCCGGTGCGGCCGTCGGAGGCATCGGACTGGGCCTCCTCGTCGGAGGGGGTCTGGGCATCGGCGGAGTACTGGTGAGGCGCAGGATCAGGGAGAAGTGACGAAGCGATGAGCGCAGACGCACAGCAGATTGCCGCAGCACTGGAGACGGATCCGTTCTTCATCGACGAATCCCTCGAAGGTTCGCTCAATGCCGGCCTGATGGACAAAGCACAGGAGACAGTCGACGATCTCGACTTCGACGTCTACGTCATCGCTGTCGACGATGACTACAACGATCGGGATCTGCTCGGGCAGATCATGGACTCAAACGGCGGCGAAGGTTCGTTCATCATGATCAACGGCACGAACGACCTCACCGTGGACTACCACTTCGACGACGACCACGAGCTGCAGTCGCAGATCAGGGATCAGCTGTCGAACGCTCGGGACGAATGGAACGTCACCTCCCCGTCGACGACGAAACTGAATATCCTCCTCGACTACTACGCTCACCCGGAGGAGGCGGATGACAGCGGCCAGGTCGAAGGCCAGGAGGCTCCGGGCAGCGAGGTCCAGACCGTTGACGACGACGGGGGACCGTCCGCGATGCTCTTCGGCGGGATCGTGGTCGCACTCGTCCTGGTCATCATCGGCGTCTGGATCACCCGTTCACTGCGACGCAGAGTCGCTGACCGCCGGCGGCAGAAGCAGTTCCAGCTGCCGCCGCAGCTGCTGGAGCGGGTCGACACCCTGCAGCGGAAATCGCTGCGGGCCAACATCAATGCCGACACCGCAGACATCGCCGCCGAGATCGATCGCCTCCAGACCGAGGATCTGTCCTCGGACGGGGCGGTGAAGGTGGGACGGGCCCTCGACGCCTATGAGATCGCTCGCGACATCGTCGATGATGAGGCCGCCGGTCGCCTCGACCTCGCCGGAGCGGCAGTCCTCCTCCGTCAGGCGGGCAGGGAGATCGCCGCAGTGCAGCAGTCAGACCGGACGAAACGCAGTCCACGAGGCGGAGGCGCCGGCAGACTCCCGCAATCTCTGTGCACGATCAATCCGCTGCATGGGGAGGCCGGGGGCACCTCGGAGGTCAGGACGGCGGGCAGGAGCGTGCGCGTGCCCGTGTGCGAAGACTGCCGCGCCGATCTGCGTGCAGGCAATCAGCTGCAGTGGATCTTCGACGAGGGCAGGCCGTACGTCGAAGGCACGAGTGTGTGGGCGGCGACCCTCTTCGGCGCCATCGGGGGAGACCTCGTCACGGCTCTGAAATCGCAGCCGCCGCGCTGAGTCTCAGCGGAGTCGGTGCTCCCGGGGAACGCTGCGATCGTGGTCGCCGGGCATCGTGCGGGCCGGCAGGGCCACCTCGGTGTCGTCCTGGCGATGCCGCATCCCGTCGATGTCGGCGAGCTGACGCTGCACGAATCCGCGGTCGACGGGCACACCGTGCCCGGGGACGAAGACCTCGGCCTCGGGGAACTCGAGGATCGTGTGGAGGCTGTCCACCCATCGGCTGAGAGCGGCATCGGCCCCGGCCTGCGGAGGATCGCCCTCCTCGACCAGATCGCCGGTGAACACGATCCCGAACTCGGGCAGACGCACGACGAGGTCGGAGGTCGAGTGTCCTTCGAGGACATGGAATTCGGCGCGGCAGTCACCGAGGTCGATACCGTCGGGTGCCGACGTCGATCCGACCGGAGTGACGTCGACGACGAGCTCGCCGGGATCATCGGGCAGCTCCGCGGCGAACTCGGCCGTGGCCGGATCGTGGCGAAGCGAATCGAGGGCGAGCCAGGCGCTGGCCTCCTGGTCGGCAGCGAAGGACGACGAAGCCAGCGCCCTGCCCGCTGTCGCCTCGAGCAGTGCCGCCGCCCCGAAGCAGTGGTCCCAATGATCGTGGGTGATGACCAGGTCGATGCCTCCCGCGCCGGGGGAGTCCCCGCGCAGCTGAGCCGCCCGAGCGGCGAGCCGTCTGCCGGCTGCGGGGAACGGGCCCGCATCGACGATGAGGCTGCCCGTGCTGCCGGTGATGACCGCGCAGTTGACGGAGGCGGGGTCGGTGCTGAACACGCTGATGGTCGTCATAGGACGAGTCTAGGGGGCACAAGCGGCGGGGAAGTGTCCGGGTCGACACGGAGCGTTCCTGGGCACGATCGCTGTTCGCGACGGGATCGCCTAAGATCACAGCCACCAGCTGCTCAACGCACGAGGAGATCGATGGAGATCACGCATATCCGTGCCGGGACCCTCGCCGATCCGACTGTCGACGCGCTTCTGACCGAGATCGTCGACTTCGACCGGACGATCAACCGCGCCCTCGGCTTCGGCCGGGACTTCGACCCTCTGCCCGGGTCGGTGCGAGGCAAACTCGTGCGCACCGACGAATTCACCTCTCACGAACTCTGGCTCGGCCGACTCCAGGGCCGCCTCGTGGCCAAGGCCGGAGCGTATCTCAGCCTGACCGACAACACCGACGTCGCGGACGTCTACGTCGGTGTTCTGCCCCAGCACCGGTGTTCGGGCCTGGGAACCGAGCTGTTGACCGTCATGGAGCGGCAATTGGGGCAGGCCGGCAGGACACGGCTGAACGCGTGGTGCGAGATGCCGGTCGCGGACTTCCGCGGCGACCCGCGCAGACCGCGGATCGCCGCCGCTGCGGGCACCGGCAGCCTCCCGGCCGAACGGGCCGAGGTCGCCTTCGCCCGGGCACGCGGCTACGGTCTCCAGCAGCTCGAACGGTGCTCCGTGGCACGCGTCCGGGCGGATGCGGCGGGTTCGCCGAGGGATGCGGGGCCGATGCCTGCGGACACAGCGGATCCGACCACGACGGATCCAGGACCGAATCCGACCGAAGCGGGCGACCGTTCCGAACCCGATGACGGATATGTCATCCGCACCTGGGCGGGGCCGGTGCCAGAGGAACATGTCGAGGCGATCGCCCGGCTGCATCAGCGGATGTCGACCGATGTCCCAGGAGCAGCGGACCTCTACGACGAGGAGTCCTGGGACGCCGCTCGGGTCCGTGCCCTCGAAGCCGATCGCGAGTTCACGGGCGCACGAACGCACACGGCCTTGGCTCTCCGCGGCGATGAGGGGGTCGGCTTCACCGAGGTCGTGTCCTACGGCCAGAGGCCCCAGGTGGCCTATCAGGGCGCCACACTCGTTGTCGAAGAGCATCGGGGACACGGACTGGGCGCGAGGCTGAAGAAGGCCAATCATGGCAGGCTGGCCCGGGAGTCCGACGTCGAACGCGTCTATACGTGGAATGCGGCGGAGAACTCGTGGATGCTGGCCATCAACGAACGAGCGGGGTTCGAGGCCGCGGGCTGGGTCGGTCTGTGGAAGAAGATGCTTCTTGCGTGACTTGACCTGATGCTATAAGGTTGATATTTGCATCGTTCTGCCTGTGGTGTGCCTTCATATAGCGGTGGGCACGTCCATTCCACTCAAGTGAACCACGTCGACGCCGGGAGTCGAAATCCGACACACCTGTGGGTCGTCGAAGCGATGACGAGTGGGCAGACGAAGTATCAGATGGTGAAGCACTCGGAAGGAACCAATTGGCCGCCGCCAACGACAACACCAGGACCGCTAATCCCCCCCAGAGAATTTCCTTCGCGAAGATTCGCGAACCCCTCGAGGTTCCCGATCTGCTCGGTCTGCAGACGGACAGCTTCGACTGGCTGATCGGCTCGGAGACGTGGCAGGACCGCGTCGCCGAGGCCATCGAGATCGGTGACGACTCCGTCGCGACCACCTCGGGTCTCGAGGACATCTTCGAAGAGATCTCGCCGATCGAAGACTTCGGCGGATCCATGTCGCTGTCGTTCCGCGAACACCGGTTCGAAGCGCCCAAGTACTCGATCGACGAGTGCAAGGAGCGCGATATGACCTACTCGGCGCCGCTGTACGTCACCGCCGAGTTCATGAACAACAACACCGGCGAGATCAAGAGCCAGACCGTGTTCATGGGTGACTTCCCCCTGATGACCGACAAGGGCACGTTCATCATCAACGGCACCGAACGCGTCGTCGTCTCGCAGCTCGTCCGCTCGCCCGGCGCCTACTTCGAGTCCAGCGTGGACAAGACCACGGACAAGGACATCTTCACTGCGAAGATCATCCCCTCCCGCGGTGCCTGGCTGGAGTTCGAGGTCGACAAGCGCGACCAGGTCGGTGTGCGCCTCGACCGCAAGCGCAAGCAGTCGGTGACCGTTCTGCTCAAGGCCCTCGGCTGGACCGAGGCGAAGATCCTCGAGGAGTTCGGCGAGTTCGAATCCATTCGCGAGACGATGGCCAAGGACACCGTCAACACGCAGGACGAGGCGCTGCTCGACATCTACAAGAAGCTGCGCCCGGCAGAGCCCGCGACCACCGAGGCCGCCCGCAACCTGCTCAGCAACCTGTACTTCAACCCGAAGCGCTACGATCTGGCCAAGGTCGGTCGCTACAAGGTCAACCGCAAGCTCGGCGTCGAGGCTCCGCTGTCGGATTCGGTGCTCTCGACCGAGGACATCGTGGCCACCATCCGCTACCTCGTGTCGCTGCACGCAGGCGTGGAGACCACCAAGGGCACCCGCGACGGCGAAGAGGTCGAGCTGTCCGTCAAGCTCGACGACATCGACCACTTCGGCAACCGCCGCATCCGCGCCGTCGGCGAGCTCATCGAGAACCAGATCCGCACGGGTCTGTCCCGCATGGAGCGCGTCGTGCGTGAGCGCATGACCACTCAGGACGTCGAGGCGATCACCCCGCAGACCCTGATCAACATCCGCCCCGTGGTGGCTGCGATCAAGGAGTTCTTCGGCACTTCCCAGCTGAGCCAGTTCATGGATCAGAACAACCCGCTCGCGGGTCTGACCCACAAGCGCCGTCTCTCCGCACTGGGCCCCGGCGGTCTCTCGCGTGACCGCGCCGCCATGGAAGTCCGTGACGTGCACCCCTCGCACTACGGCCGCATGTGCCCGATCGAGACTCCCGAAGGCCCGAACATCGGACTGATCGGCTCGTTGGCCTCCTACGCCCGCATCAACCCCTTCGGCTTCATCGAGACGCCCTACCGCAAGGTCGTCGACGGTGTCGTCACCGATGAGACCCAGTACCTGACCGCCGATGACGAACTCGACTTCAACATCGCGCAGGCCAATGCCCCCCTGACCGAAGATCACCGTTTCGCCGAGGTCGAGGTTCTGGCCCGGCCGAAGGGCGGCGGCGGTGAAGCGGAGCTGGTCCAGTACGACCAGATCGACTTCATGGACGTCTCCGCACGTCAGATGGTGTCCGTGGCATCGGCCCTGATCCCGTTCCTCGAGCACGACGACGCCAACCGCGCCCTCATGGGTGCGAACATGCAGCGTCAGGCGGTGCCGCTGGTGATGGCCGAGTCCCCGGTAGTGGGCACCGGCATGGAATACCGTGCCGCTGTCGACGCCGGTGACGTCATCACCGCCGAGAAGTCCGGTGTCGTCACCGAGGTCTCGGCCGACTTCGTCACGGTGCTCGCCGATGACGGCACTCAGATGACCTACAAGGCCTCGAAGTTCAAGCGCTCGAACCACGGCACCTCGTACAACCAGCGCATCCTCGTCGACGAAGGGGACCGGGTCGAAGCCGGCTCCGTCCTCGCCGACGGACCGTCCACCGAGAACGGTGAGATGGCTCTGGGCAAGAACCTCCTCGTGGCGTTCATGTCCTGGGAAGGCTACAACTTCGAGGATGCGATCATCCTCTCCCAGCGTCTCGTCCAGGACGATGTCCTGTCCTCGATCCACATCGAGGAGCACGAGGTCGACGCCCGCGACACCAAGCTCGGCGCCGAGGAGATCACCCGGGACATCCCGAACATCTCGCCCGATGCCCTGGCCGACCTCGACGATCGCGGCATCATCCGCATCGGCGCCGAGGTCACTGACGGAGACATCCTCGTCGGCAAGGTCACCCCGAAGGGTGAGACCGAGCTGACCCCGGAGGAGCGGCTGCTGCGTGCGATCTTCGGTGAGAAGTCGCGCGAGGTCCGCGACACCTCGCTGCGTGTTCCCCACGGTGAGATCGGCACCGTCATCGGCGTGCGCGTCTTCGACCGTGAGGACGATGATGAGCTCTCGCCGGGCGTCAACCAGATGGTCCGCGTCTACGTGGCCCAGCGCCGCAAGATCACCATCGGTGACAAGATGGCCGGCCGCCACGGAAACAAGGGCGTCATCTCGACGATCCTGCCGGTCGAGGACATGCCGTTCCTCGCCGACGGAACTCCTGTCGACGTGATCCTCAACCCCCACGGTGTTCCCCGTCGTATGAACATCGGCCAGGTCTTCGAAGTCCACCTCGGCTGGATCTCGAAGCAGGGCTGGAAGATCGAGGGCAACCCCGAATGGGCAGCCGAGCTGCCGGCGGCGGCCCGCGAGGCCGAGGCCGGAACCAACCTGGCCACCCCGGTCTTCGACGGTGCGCACGAGCAGGAGCTGCGCGGACTGCTGGAGTCGACCACACCGAACCGCGACGGGGATCGCCTCATCGATTCCTCGGGCAAGGCCCAGCTGTTCGACGGTCGCTCCGGTGAGCCCTTCCCGTACCCGATCTCGGTCGGCTACATGTACATGCTCAAGCTCCACCACCTCGTCGACGACAAGATCCACGCGCGTTCGACCGGACCGTACTCGATGATCACCCAGCAGCCGCTCGGTGGTAAGGCGCAGTTCGGTGGTCAGCGCTTCGGTGAGATGGAAGTCTGGGCCCTCGAGGCCTACGGCGCCGCCTACACCCTGCAGGAGCTTCTGACGATCAAGTCCGATGACATCCCGGGCCGTGTGAAGGTCTACGAAGCCATCGTCAAGGGTGAGAACCTGCCCGATCCGGGAATCCCCGAATCGTTCAAGGTCCTCATCAAGGAGATGCAGTCCCTGTGCCTCAACGTCGAAGTCCTGTCTTCCGACGGAGGCCAGGTCGAGATGGGCGAATCGGAGGACGAGGTCTACCGTGCCGCCGAGGAACTCGGCATCGACCTGTCCCGCCGCGAAGCACAGACCGTAGAAGAAGTCTGAGGGCTTCCACTTCAACCGACACAACTTTTCGATGAACGAGACGTTCATCGCCAGGAAAGAGGATTTACGTGCCTGACGTCAATTTCTTTGATGAACTGCGCATCGGTCTTGCCACCGCTGAGAACATCCGCGGCTGGTCACACGGTGAGGTGAAAAAGCCTGAGACCATCAACTACCGGACCCTGAAGCCGGAGAAGGACGGACTCTTCTGCGAGAAGATCTTCGGACCCACCCGCGACTGGGAGTGCGCGTGCGGCAAGTACAAGCGCGTCCGCTTCAAGGGCATCATCTGCGAACGCTGCGGCGTCGAGGTCACCCGGGCCAAGGTGCGCCGTGAGCGCATGGGCCACATCGAACTGGCCGCTGCCGTGACCCACATCTGGTACTTCAAGGGTGTTCCCTCCCGTCTGGGATACCTGCTGGACCTGGCCCCGAAGGACCTCGAGAAGGTCATCTACTTCGCGGCCTACATGATCACCTCGGTCGACGAGGACTCCCGTCACCGGGATCTGCCCAGCCTGCAGAACAAGATCGACGTCGAGAAGCAGCAGATCGGCACCCGCCGGGACGCCGATATCGACCGTCGTGCCAAGAAGCTCGAAGAGGATCTCGCCGCACTCGAGGCCGACGGCGGAACCGCCCAGGCCAAGAAGAAGCTGCGCGATACCGCCGAGAAAGAAATGGACAAGCTGCGCCGCAACGCCGACCGTGAGATCGACCGCATCGAGCAGGTGTGGGATCGGTTCAAGAACCTCAAGGTCAACGACCTCGAGGGCGACGAGGGCCTGTACCGCGAGATGTTCCATCGCTTCGGCCTCTACTTCACCGGAGCGATGGGCGCCGAGGCGATCCAGAAGCGCCTGATGGACTTCGACCTCGAAGCCGAAGCCGAGAAGCTGCGTGAGCTCATCGCCACCGGCAAGGGCCAGCGCAAGACCCGTGCGCTCAAGCGCCTCAAGGTCGTCAACGCGTTCCTGACCACCGACAACAACCCCGAGGGCATGGTCCTCGACGTCGTGCCGGTGATTCCGCCGGAGCTGCGTCCGATGGTCCAGCTCGACGGCGGTCGCTTCGCGACCTCGGACCTCAACGACCTCTACCGTCGCGTGATCAACCGCAACAACCGTCTCAAGCGTCTGCTCGACCTCGGTGCTCCCGAGATCATCGTCAACAACGAGAAGCGGATGCTGCAGGAGGCCGTGGACTCGCTGTTCGACAACGGCCGTCGCGGACGTCCGGTGACCGGACCGGGCAACCGCCCGCTGAAGTCGCTGTCGGACATGCTCAAGGGCAAGCAGGGACGTTTCCGTCAGAACCTGCTCGGCAAGCGTGTGGACTACTCGGGCCGTTCGGTCATCGTCGTCGGTCCGCAGCTGCACCTGCACCAGGCCGGTCTGCCCAAGACGATGGCCCTGGAGCTGTTCAAGCCGTTCGTGATGAAGCGCCTGGTCGATCTCAACCATGCGCAGAACATCAAGTCGGCCAAGCGGATGGTCGAGCGCCAGCACCCGCAGGTGTGGGACGTCCTCGAAGAGGTCATCACCGAGCATCCTGTGCTGCTCAACCGCGCACCGACCCTGCACCGTCTGGGCATCCAGGCCTTCGAACCCCAGCTGATCGAGGGCAAGGCCATCCAGCTGCACCCGCTCGTGTGCTCGGCGTTCAACGCCGACTTCGACGGTGACCAGATGGCCGTGCACCTGCCGCTGAGTCCCGAGGCGGAGGCCGAGGCCCGCATCCTCATGCTCTCGTCCAACAACATCCTCAAGCCCTCGGACGGCAAGCCCGTGACCATGCCCTCTCAGGACATGATCATCGGTCTGTTCCACCTCACCTCCGAGCGCAAGGGTCTGCCCGGCGAAGGACGCTCCTTCTCCAGTATGGGCGAAGCCATCATGGCTTTCGATCGGGGCGAGCTCGATCTCGGTTCGCCTGTGACCATCCGTCTGGAGAACGTGGTTCCCGGACCGGACATCGAGGTGCCCGAAGGATGGGAGGAAGGCGATCCGCTGGACGTGCAGACCACCTTGGGCCGCGCAGAGTTCAACGAGTACCTGCCCGCTGACTACACCTTCGTGAACTCGACGATCGACAAGAAGGCCCTGAGCCGGATCGTCAACCACCTCGCCGAGGAGTACCCGAAGACCGAGGTCGCCCACACGCTGGACAACTTCAAGTCCGGCGGCTTCTACTGGGCCACCCGTTCAGGCATCACGATTGCGATGTCCGACGTCGTCTCGCCCGAGGCGAAGGCCGAGATCCTCGACGACGCCGAGGCCATCGACACGAAGGTCCAGCAGCAGTACGAACTCGGTGCGCTCACCGACGACGAGCGCCGCAACGAGCTCGTCAAGCTGTGGACTGAGACGACCGAGAAGGTCGACCAGATCATGCGCACGAACTTCCCCGAGGAGAACTCGGTGCTGCGTCTGGTCGAGTCCGGAGCATCCGGTAACTGGATGCAGGTGCGTCAGCTGGCGGGTATGCGCGGTCTGGTGACGAACCCGAAGGGTGAGATCATCCCGCGTCCGATCGTGTCGAACTACCGTGAGGGCCTGGCGGTGCTCGAGTACTTCATCGCCTCGCACGGTGCCCGTAAGGGACTGGCCGACACCGCTCTGCGCACCGCAGACTCCGGCTACCTGACCCGTCGCCTCGTCGACGTGTCGCAGGACGTCATCATCCGCACCGCCGATGCCGAATCGAACAAGGGCATCACGCTGCCGGTGGCCGAACGCGACCACGAGGGCAAGCTCGTCCCGCACGAGTACGCCGAGACCAGCCTCTACGGTCGACTCACGGTCAATGACGTCACCGACGCCGAGGGCAACGTCGTCGTCCCGGCGAAGTCCGATGTCTCTGCTGCCACGGTCGACGCCCTGGTGGCGGCCGGAGTCGAGGAGATCAAGGTCCACTCGGTGCTCACCGCCGATTCCGATACGCAGATCTCCGCTGAGCACTACGGCCGCTCCATGGCCACTGGCAAGCTCGTCGACATCGGTGAGGCGATCGGTACCGTCGCTGCCCAGTCGATCGGTGAGCCCGGCACTCAGCTGACGATGCGCACCTTCCACACCGGTGGTGCCGCGGCGTCGTCGGGTGATATCACGCAGGGTCTGCCCCGCGTGACCGAGCTCTTCGAAGCTCGCACCCCGAAGGGCTTCGCCCCCATCGCCGAGGCGACCGGTCGGGCGAAGATCGACGACAGCCGCAAGACCCGCTTCGTCATCATCACCCCCGATGACGGCAGCGACGAGATCGAGCACGCAGTCTCCAAGCGCGCCCGCCTCCTCGTCGAGGACGGCCAGCACGTCAAGGCCGGCGAGCAGCTCATCGTCGGTGCTGTCGATCCGAAGCAGGTGCTGCGCATCCGCGGTCGTCGTGAGGCCGAACGCTTCCTCGTCGAGGAGGTCCAGAAGGTCTACCGTTCGCAGGGTGTGGGCATCCACGACAAGCACATCGAGGTCATTGTTCGGCAGATGCTGCGTCGCGTCACCGTCATCGAGTCCGGCGACACGAACCTGCTGCCCGGTGAGCTCGTCGACCGTGGCCGCTACCAGGCGGAGAACCGTCGCGTGGTCGCCGAAGGCGGTCAGCCGGCGTCGGCACGTGATGAGCTGATGGGCATCACGAAGGCCTCGCTGGCCACCGAATCGTGGCTGTCGGCCGCGTCCTTCCAGGAGACCACTCGCGTGCTCACCGAGGCGGCCATGGAAGGCAAGTCGGATGCGCTCATGGGTCTGAAGGAGAACGTCATCCTCGGTAAGCTCATCCCTGCGGGCACCGGCCTGCAGACCCACCGCAACATCGTGGTGGAGCCGACCGAAGAGGCCAAGGCCGAGATGTTCACCAACAGCTACGGCGACTTCTACGCGGGCATCGGGGCCGACTCCGGTTCCGCCATCCCGCTGGAGGACTACGACTACGGCGCATTCAGCTGATCCGCTGATCTCCAGCCGCTGGGCAGATGCGAGGGGCATTCACCGAAAGGTGGGTGCCCCTCGCATCATTCATCGCCACCGCGCTCTGCCGCGTCTGGGCGCTTTGAGGACGACCGTTCTGAAGATCCGGCTGTCGGGTTCTGTGGACTCTGGGCGCTTTGGGGCCACTGTTGGGGAGATCGGGGGCCACTGGTGGGGAGATCGCGTTGCTGGACTCTGCGATCTCTGGTCGCCTCGAGGCTGATTTCGGCGTTCGAGAGG
>Ga0209487_1001159_pt1 | contig 22696 bp, 22 predicted proteins | sample Poulit2012_FD_187524 | JGI IMG/M metagenome (GOLD analysis project Ga0209487, IMG submission 187524) | Agricultural soil microbial communities from Georgia to study Nitrogen management - Poultry litter 2012 (SPAdes) (version 2) | ecosystem: Environmental > Terrestrial > Soil > Agricultural land...
CAGCCGAAGTTTTAAACGGCCAAATCAATGTTATTGGAGTAGGAAATGAACGTTCGAATGGTTTGAGTCGAGGTATGATCGTCGATATCGATCAGACAGCCGCTTCCATTCAACAAGCAGTAAAACAAGCAGAAGATAAAGCAGATATCAAAATTAATGAATTGATTGTAGGAATTCCTGCCAATGATTTACATATTAACTCTTGTTATGGCAGTATTTCTATTAACCAAAATCAACAAGAAATTACCGATGAAGAAGTTCAAAAAGTGATTGAGAAAGCAATAGAAGGTAGTTTAAACCAAGAACGTGAAGTGCTTAATTTAACGTTGGAAGAATTTGTAGTTGATGGATTTGATGAAATTAAAGATCCTCGTGGGATGATTGGGAATCGAATTGAATTCAGAGGAACAATTACTTCGATCCCTCGCTCAATCCTTCATAATATTCGCAAAGCGGTTCAAAGAGCAGGTTATGGGATTAAAAATATTGTATTACAACCTCATGCTATGGCTCAAGTAGCTTTAAGCGAAGATGAACGAAACTTTGGAGCTATCTTAGTTGATATGGGCGGAGGACAAACAAGTGTTGCAGTCATCCATGAAAATCAAATTAAGCATGCCCAAGTGATTCCTGAAGGTGGAGAGTATGTCACAAAAGACATCTCTATCGTTTTGAATACTTCAATTAAAAATGCAGAGAAATTAAAACGTGATGTAGGTCATGCCTTTTATGAAGACGCAAATCCAGAGCGGACCGTTTCAGTAGAAGTAGTTGGTCAAAATCAACTAGTTACTTTTAAAGAAGCATATATCGCTGAAGTTATCGAAGCTCGTTTAGAGCAAATTTTTGAACAATTAAAATTTTCAGTCGATAATGTTGGGGCAGATAAGTTACCTGTGGGTATGATTATTAGTGGGGGAACAGCTTCATTACCTGGTATTGAGCATTTAGCAGAAGATGTCTTTAATCTTCCAGTAAGTATTTATATACCAGATTTTATGAGCGTACGTTATCCAGCCTTTACAAATGCGATTGGTTTAGTTGTTGCAGAAACAAACTTAAGCGAAATTGATCGCTTGATTAACCAAACGGTACTGGGAACAACTTTAAATCGCCGAACAACAAAACAAGCTCAACCTGCTGTTCGAGATAATCGAGAACGTGAAGTCCAAGTAGAAGAACCTACAGAACAACCTTCTCAACCAGAAGAAGAGAAAGAACCCTTTTCGGAAAAAGTTAAAAACTTTTTCTCTGGTTTTTTTGAATAACTAATAAATAGCAATGTAAGAAAAGTTTATTTTATGTAAAATAGACTAGAGATTACAAAAGAAATTAATTTTTTTGTTAAAGCTTTCATGAATCGCTATTAAAATGAGTTCAATTAGTGCTAAAATGGTAGATGTAGGAACAAGTAGATTAAAAATAACTAAAAAAATTAAATTTGAAAATGTTACTGATTGTGGTACAGGAGGAAAATAAATGGATTTAGAATTCGAAATGACGCCTCCAACTGGCGCGGTGATTAAAGTCATTGGTGTTGGTGGAGCTGGTGGAAATGCTGTAAACCGGATGATTGAAGAAGGTGTTGGCGGAGTTGAGTTTATCGTCGCAAACACTGACGTACAAGCTTTAAATTTAATGAATGCTGAAACTAAAATTCAATTAGGACCAAAACTTACTCGCGGACTTGGTGCAGGATCAATGCCTGAAATTGGTAAGAAATCTGCAGAAGAAAGTGAAGAAGCAATTGCTGAAGCCCTTCATGGTGCAGACATGGTCTTTATTACTGCCGGAATGGGTGGAGGAACGGGTACTGGAGCAGCTGGTATTGTTTCTAAAGTGGCAAAAGAACAAGGCGCTTTAACAATCGGAGTGATTACCCGTCCGTTTAGTTTTGAAGGTCCGAAAAAAGCTCGCTATGCCGAAGAGGGTATCGAGTTAATGAAAGAGCACGTAGATACTTTAGTTACAATTTCAAATAACCGTTTATTAGAAATTGTTGATAAGAAAACACCAATTTTAGAAGCTTTCCGTGAAGCAGATAATGTTCTTCGCCAAGGTGTACAAGGTATTTCAGATATGATTACAAACCCTGGTTTCGTAAACTTAGACTTTGCGGATGTTAAGACAGTAATGGAAAACCAAGGTTCCGCTTTAATGGGTATCGGTTCAGCTACAGGAGAAAACCGTACAGCAGAAGCGACTCAAAAAGCGATCTCATCTCCATTATTAGAAGTTTCTATCGAAGGTGCAGATAATGTATTGTTAAACATCGCAGGTGGTGCAGATCTAACATTATTTGAAGCACAAGATGCGGCAGATATTATTTCAGCTGCTTCTACAAGTGATGTAAATATTATCTTTGGTACTTCAATTAATGAAAACTTAAATGATGAAGTTGTTGTTACAGTTATTGCAACAGGAATCAAAGACAAAGACATGCCTGGTGGTTTAGGTGGACGTCCAGCACAACGTCCTCAAAATGAACAAAGAAATCGTCCAGCACATTCAGAAAATCGAGAACGTCCAGAAAGATCATCAAATGAAGAAACTTCCGAAAAAGAAAATCAGACAAGCAATGATCCTTTTGGAAATTGGGATATTCGTCGAGAAACAAATCTACGCGATCGACACAACGCAGATTTAGATGGAAATAACGATAACAATAATGAACGTGGAAGCAATATCTTTAACCGCGATAATGAAGATGAAGTAGCAAAAGAAAATGAAGAATTAGATACTCCACCATTCTTTAGACGTCGTCGTAGAGACGATTAAGAGATATTGAGGAGAGATGACAATGAATAACTTTAAAGATAAGTTAAACAATTTCTTCTTTCTTGGTGATGAAGAGGAAATGGCTGGTGTAGAAGCAGCAATTGAAACACAAGCACCACCTACTTATGAGGAAAAGAAACAAGCTGAAACTACTGTTGAAACACCAAAAGTAGAAAATCGGCTAAGAAAGAAATCTGGAGGCGAGAATGTGGTAGCAATCAATCAAAAACAAGCACTTCAAAAGCCGCAGATTACAATTGTTGAGCCAAGGCTTTATTCTGAAGTTCAAGAAGTTTCAGATTATTTATTGGCTAATCAATCTGTTATTCTTAACTTCCGTCGGATGGATCATGAACAAGCAACAAAGATGATCGATTTCTTGATGGGTGTGACTTATGCAGTTAAAGGAGATATCCAAAGACTGGGTGATGAGATCTTTATTTGTACTCCTCAAAGTGTAACAGTCAATGGCTCTGATTTATCTGAGTTTACTGAATCATTATTGTAATAATTGAGGAGAAGAATTAAAAACATGGTAAATATATTATTTCAATTAAGAACTTTAGCTATTCGATTGATAGACGTCTATCAATTAATACTTCTTGTATATTTTTTAATGTCTTGGTTACCAGGCGCTTATCAATCAAAGCTAGGAGAAATCTTATATAGAATTTGTGAACCATATGTCGGATTTTTCAGAAGATTTATCCCGCCTATTGGCTTCATTAGTCTTGCAGGACTTGTAGCGTTAATCGCTTTGTCCTTAATTCAAAATGGGGTTATTGTATTATTCGATTTCCTAATCCGTTTATTCATTTAGAGGAGTCAAATCATGATGAATATTTATCAGCACTTTCGTGAAGATGAACAATCTTTTATTGACCAAGTTGTTGACTGGATTTTACAAGTCGAAAATCAATATGCACCTTACTTAACGAATTTTTTAAATCCAAGACAATTGTTTATCGTACAGTCTGTTATAGGACAATACGATACCATTCAATATCAAACATTCGGTGGATATGAGGGGGCAGAACAACAACGCGTCCTCATCTATCCTCCATACTATGAACCAACACCAGCTGATTTTGAAATTACTTTATTTGAAATCAATTATCCAACGAAATTTGCAGAGCTTTCGCATGGTCAAATTATGGGCACTGTGCTAGGAACAGGTATCTCTCGCGGAAACCTCGGAGATATTTTAACAGATGGTGAACGCTGGCAGTTTTTCATTGATATGACAATGAAAGAATTCGTATTAATGAATGTCGATCGAGTAGGTCGTGTCAATGTCCATTTAGAGGAACAACCTTTAGAAAACCTCGTTAAAATAACGGATAAATGGGAAATGGAAGAAATTGTGGTTTCTTCCTTACGCATTGATGTCGTGTTAGCACGAGCCTTGAACCTCTCACGTAATCGAGCTAAATCGTTGATAAATGATCAGAAAGTGAAAGTGAATTGGGTAGAAGCTGAAAGACCAGATGTTGATGTAGAAGAATATGATATTCTCTCGATCCGAGGGTTTGGACGAGTGAAAATTGGTCCGCAATTAGGAACAACCCGAAAAGATAATCTGGTGTTAGAAATCGGGATCATCGATCGAAATACATAAACCTGTTCACATATTGTTAAGAGAATCAAAAGCTTCACCGTTTGAGGAGTTGTGTTTGCTTTATTGAATAAAAAAAGTTAGTTTAAAATAAAAGTATTGTTTATTTGGAAGGGGATTTATATGGCATTAACACCATTAGAAATACACAATAAAGAGTTTAGTACACGTATGCGCGGTTTTGATCAAGATGAGGTTAATGAGTTTCTTGATCAAGTGATTCGTGATTATGAGTTGCTAATTCGCCAAAACAAAGAAGTGAATGATGAGCTTGAAATTGCGAATAAAAAACTGTCAAATTACGAAGAGATGCAGGAATCATTAAATAAATCGATTCTTGTTGCCCAAGATGCAGCAGACCGTTTGAAAGAAAACACAGAACGAGAAATTGAAGTCATCAAACTAGAAGCTGAAAGTTATGCAGAGAATACGCGTAAAGAAGCAGATGAGTATGCTGCACAAACAAGCAAAAAAGCAGATGAGTATGCAAATGAAGTACATAAAGAAGCGGATGACAATGCGGATGCTTTATTGCAAGAAGCTGTTCTTAAAGCACGTAAGATCGAAGACGAAACAGAAGCATTAAGGAAGCAAAGCCGTGTTTTTAGACAGCGACTACAGCTCCTTATTGAATCACAACTCGAACTCCTTACCAAAGAAGACTGGGATAATCTCTTGGTTGGAAAACCAATCGAATACCCAAATACAGAAACTATTGCAGAAGTTGAAAAAGAATTAGAAGAAAAAGTTGAGCTGGACGAAGCTGAAACAACAGACTTGGTAGAAACAGCAGAAGAAGAGAATGTAGAGACTGTTGCAGCAGGAGAAGTAGTCGAAGTTGACGAAGATGGTGAAGCGATAGTGGACTCTGATGAAGAGCCTTCAGAGAACGAAGACACCTTAGATGAAGTTGCACTGGATGATGATTTATTGGATACAGTTGCAAATGATGAAGATGACCTATATAATAATGAAAGTCAAGAAGATGACTATGAAGAAGGCACAATGCCTGCAGTAGAATTACCAGAGGCTGCCCAAGAATAAACTTTAAATTTTATAATAATTATAATGTTGGAACGCAATATATTAAGACTATGGAGACTATAAAGTCGAACAGAGAGTCAACGGATGGTGTGAGTTGATCCATGCTTAATATATTATCATCCATCTAAGGGATTAGTGAAAAAGAGTAGCTAATCGTGTAACTCTGCATTAAAGAGACTTTGAGTGAAACAAAAGCTTTGTGTCAATTTTTGTTTCAAAAAGGTGGTACCACGAGATTTCGTCCTTTTATGGATGAGATCTTTTTTTATTTTATAGGTACATGGAGTATAAACTGTAAGAATGAGAGAAAATTTATATTGGAGTTGAAAAAATTTGGAAATCAAAGACACACTAAATTTATTGAAAACAGATTTCCCAATGCGTGCTGGCTTAGCAAATAAAGAACCAAAACGCCAAGAAGAATGGGAAAAACAAGGTCTTTATGAAAAAAGACAAGAATTAAATGAAGGTAAACCAAAATATATTTTACATGATGGTCCTCCTTTTGCGAATGGGCCTATTCATATTGGTCATGCTTTAAATAAAGTATCCAAAGACTTTATCGTTCGTTATCGTTCAATGAGTGGCTACGATGCGCCATACGTCCCAGGTTGGGATACGCACGGTTTGCCTATTGAACAAGCTTTGACAAATAAAGGCGTTGATCGTAAATCAATGTCGGTTGCTGAATTCCGCCGTTTATGTGAGGAATTTGCTTTAGAACAAATCGATATACAAAAAGAAGGCTTTAAACGCTTAGGTGTAACCGGTGAATGGGATAATCCTTATATTACTTTAAGTCCTGAATATGAAGCCGCTCAAATTCGAGTATTTGGAAAAATGGCTGAAAAAGGTTACATCTATCGTGGGAAAAAACCTGTCTATTGGTCACCATCAAGTGAATCAACTTTAGCTGAAGCTGAAATTGAATATGAAGATGTGCGTGGACCAAGTATTTTTGTTGCGTTTCCAGTAAAAGATGGAAAAGATGTTATCTCTGAAGACGCAAAATTTGTTATTTGGACAACAACCCCATGGACATTGCCTTCAAACATGGCAATCGCTGTTCATGAATCAGGTATTTATAATGAAGTAAAAGTAGGCGATGAAAAATATATTGTTGCTGCTGAATTACTAGATAAAGTATCTGAAACATTAGAATGGGAAGATGTTGAAGTCTTAAAAGAATTTAATGGAAAAGACTTAGAATATGCGACAGCACATCATCCATTCTATGACCGTGAATCATTGCTCATTTTAGGTGATCATGTAACATTTGAAGAAGGTTCAGGTCTTGTTCATACAGCGCCTGGACATGGTGATGATGACTTTATAATCGGTCAAAAATACCAACTAGAAATTCTATCGCCAGTAGACGATCAAGGACACTTTACAGATGAAGCTCCTGGTTTAGAAGGTGTTTTCTATGATGATGCTAATAAAATTATTACCGGCTGGTTAGAAGATAAAGGTTTATTGTTGGATATGTCATTCATTACACATAGTTATCCACATGATTGGCGTACGAAAAAGCCTGTTATTTTCCGTGCAACACCACAATGGTTTGCATCCATTGCTGACTTCCGCCAAAATATTTTAGATGAAATTGAAAAAGTAGACTGGTTACTTCCATGGGGTGAAGAAAGAATTCACAATATGATTCGTGACCGTGGAGACTGGGTTATTTCTCGTCAACGTGATTGGGGAGTGCCTTTACCAATTTTCTACGCTGAAAATGGTGAATCAATAATTACACCAGAAACGATTGATCATGTGGCTCAGCTATTTGAAAAACATGGTTCAAACGTGTGGTTTGAACGTGAAGCAAAAGATTTATTACCAGAAGGCTTTACACATCCTGAAAGTCCAAATGGTGAATTTACAAAAGAAATGGATATTATGGATGTTTGGTTCGACTCGGGTTCTTCACATGAAGCGGTACTGCGTCAATATGATGAATTAGAATTCCCGGCGGACTTATACTTGGAAGGTTCTGACCAATATCGTGGTTGGTTCAATTCAAGCTTAACTACAAGTGTTGCGATTAATGGAGTAGCGCCGTATAAAGCTGTTCTTTCTCAAGGATTTGTCTTAGACGGTGAAGGTCGTAAAATGAGTAAATCTCTAGGAAATACTATTGATCCAAATAAAGTAATGGATCAATTAGGTGCAGATATTGTGCGTCTATGGGTACTAAGTGCAGATTCTCAGTCTGACGTACGAGTAAGTATGGAAATCATTCAACAAGTATCTGAAGTTTACCGTAAAATCCGAAACACTCTTCGTTTTATGGTCCAAAATACTGAAGACTTCAATAAAGAAGAGAATGGCATTGCTTATGAAGATTTACGTACAATTGACCAATACCTATTGAATCGTCTAGATAAAACAACTGAAAATATTTTAAATGCTTACGAAAACTACAAATTTAACGATATTTTCAAAGAAGTAAACCACTTCTGTACAGTTGATTTGTCAAACTTCTATATGAACGTTGCGAAAGATATTTTATATATCGACGCGCCAGATGCTTATGACCGTCGTGCCATTCAAACAGTATTCTATGAAGCATTGGTGAAATTAACAAAACTGTTAACACCTGTCATTCCACATACTGCTGAAGAACTGTGGGCTTTCTTAGATGAAGAAGAAGACTACGCTCAACTAACTGAAATGCCAGAAGTTGAACGCTACGAAAATCGCAAAGAAGTTCTAGATAAATGGACTCGTTTCATGAACTTACGTGATCATGTCCTAAAAGCGAATGAAGTGGCTCGTGAAAATAAAGTAATTGGGAAAGACTTCGAAGCTAAATTAACACTTTATGTAACGGATGGTGTAAAAGAATTATTTGATTCTTTAAACGCCGATTTACGACAAATTTTAGTAGCTTCAGAATTGAATGTGTTACCTTTAGCGGATAAACTAGAAGGGGACGACTCAATTCTTGAATTTGATACGATGGCTATTAAAGTTGAACACATGCCGGGTGGCGTTTGTGATCGTTGCCGTATCACTACAGAAGAGTTAATTGAGGTAGACGGTAAAGGTGTACTTTGCCACCGTTGCTACGATATCGTAGAAGAACACTACCCAGAATTATTAGAAGAAGCTAAATAATCAGCTTTAATAAAATTGAATAAGCTAAAAAAGGTCTCATATCATAGAAGATGTGAGACCTTTTTGTGTGGGACTATAGAAATTATGTTTTGTTTTGTCGAAAATTTATTTGGAACAAGTAAGGTCGCTCTTATTTTCATGAAACTAAATTTGGTCAAAGTAAATCCTTCTTATTCACCCGAAACTGAATTTGATAAAAGTAAAAGCCTTCTTATTTTCACGAAATTAAATTTGGAGCAAACAAATCCTTCTTATTTACACGAAATTAAGTTTGGTCAAAGTAAATCTTTCTTATTTACACGAAATTAAATTTGGACAAAACAAGATCTTCTTTGTCACTAACATCAAAAAAGTAGAAGATTTCTCAGTCAAAAAAACTTCCTAAACAGCAACATACGTTGTCATTTAGGAAGTTTTATTTTAAAAATCATATGTCTATAGTTTAAGCATTACAGCTCATCACGATTTTGGTTTGATTGTGATTGTTGTGTAACTTCTAATAACTGGTCGCGTAATTGATCTTCCATAACAACCAGTTGTTGTTCAGCTTCACGACGTTTTTGAGAACCTTCTTGTTGAATTGCTAATGTTTCTTGAAGAGTGTCAATTAAGTCTGTTTGAGTTTTCTGTAATGTTTCAATGTCTACAACAGCACGCTCAGTTTCTCTTGCAGTATCAATGGAAGACTGTTTGAGCATTTCTGAGTTCTTTTGTAGCATTTCATTTGTTGCGTCAGACACGCGACGTTGAGCAGCCACTGCATCTTGTTTACGTAAAAGCGTAAGTGAGATAACAATTTGATTTTTCCATAATGGAATAGCTGTGTTAATCGATGTCTGAATTCGTTCAGCTAGTGCTTGGTTCGTATTTTGAATCAAACGAATTTGAGGTGCTTGTTGTAATGTAATTTGGCGAGTAACGCGTAAATCGTGTACTCGTTTGTCTAAACGATTTAAATATTGGTTTAAGTCGTTGACTTTTTGAACAAGCATTTGATCCGGTGTTTCTTCTGCTTCTTTTAGAGCTTTTGGAATAATTTCATTCTGCAGTTCTTCAATCCTTAATTCACCTGCTGCAATATAAATATTCAATGCTTGGTAGTAGTCTAAGTTTTGATCATAAAGTTGCGTTAACATCTTGTTGTCTTCAAGTAGCATACTTTTTTGTTTATCAAGCTGTAAAGCAATTTTATCTACCTGCGCTCCAATTTTTTGGTATTTTGCGGTTGTTTCATAAATGGAACGTTTGGCACGTTTGAATAAACGTTGAATGAAATTTTGATTTTCCTGAACTAACTCATCTGGATTTGATTCCTCTAACTGAAACATTAGATCATTAATTGCATTACCGATTGTACCTGTTTCTTGATTCTGAACATGGTTCAACACATTATGAGAAAAATCTCCAATTTTTTGCTGAGCCGCTGAACCATAATTTAAAACAGAATCCGTATCTGTAATATCAATTTGTTCGGCTAGTTTTCGGGCTTGCTCTTGTTGCTCAGCAGGTAAGTATTCATAAGTTTTTCCTGCTTGGCGTTGTTCTTGTTCGCTATCTTGTGTTTGGATTTCTAACTCGGGCATTGATTGAGGTGTATCAAATGGATTTTCTAATAAATCATCAATTGATGCCATAGAATCCGTACGAGTTGTCTCGTTTTCTTGGTTGTTCAATTGTTCTTCATTCCGTTCTTGTTCTGACATGTACCATTGTCCTCTCCGTATTTATTAGATTTCATCATCTTCGATATTAGAACCTTCACGATTGAGTCGTTTTTTCGCTAATTCAACTTCATCCGCTAAACCGCTAATATCTGTTGAACGAAAACCGACATAATCTTTTGAAATTTGTTGACACATTTCATCAATTGTACGTGCAGACTTTTCTAAAACATCAAAAGTTTGTTTACTTTTTGCTTGATGCTGGTTAATTTGAACATATTTGCTTGTTAATTCAGCCAAGCTTGGTAAGTGCACATATAAAAATTGGTCAACTTCATGTAATCGTTCTGGTTCATTGACTATATCCTTAAATAACACTTTTATCAAATTCAAAGTATTATTTCGATTCGCAATTGCACGTAATTTTCCAACTTGATTGATATTTTCTTCAATTTGAAGAATTTGTCCTTTTGCATTATTCATGGTTTCTCTAAAGAATTGGATATCTTCTTCAGATAACCCTCTAGATAAATAGAATTGTTCTCTTTCTTTAGAAACACCTTGTAAATCTTTTTTAGATTTTTTGGTTGGCTTTTGTTTACCTACATATCTAGAATATAAACCAAAACCAACAAGAATTCCAATAATAACGGATGGTGTTCGGCCTACATTAAATGCTCCTAATAAAAAGACGACAACAAGAACCGTAAATAATGCTAAAAGCAACATAACAAGGTTGTTGGATGTTTTTTTATTCATATTTTGGTACATCCTTTCTTTATTTTCATTATAATTCTACCATAAAATTTCAAGAGTTTACTCAGACTTTAGCACTATTTTATCCTTTTTATAATTAACTCAGAAAAATAAATGCTATAATGTAGAAAACAGGGAAAGTTTGTTGATGAATAAATTTATTTAAACAAAATCACAAAATTAGTTTTCGTATGCAATGAAGAAAGTTATGCATTACGAGGACTTATTAGGATAAGAAAGGGCGGATAAAATGAAATTCGAAGAAAAAATCACAAATATTGAGACAGTACACGAAGGCAATATAACAACCTATCAACTGGCTGATGTCACTTTACCTGATGGTAGAGAAGCTAAACGTGAAATTGTACGCCATGACGATGCAGCTGCAGTGATTGCTTTTACAGATGATCAAAAAATGATTTTAGTTCGCCAATATCGTGTGACCATTGGGAAAACAACTTTAGAATTACCAGCTGGTCTCCGGGACGAAGGGGACCGTGATGGAATTGTTACTGCTCAGCGTGAATTTGAAGAAGAAACGGGTTTAAGTGCTAAAGAATGGCGATTTGTTACATCATTTTATAGTACGCCAGGATATACCGATGAATTTTTAGAAATCTATGAGGCACACGGAATCGAAAAAGTTGAAGATGCACGCGAACAAGATGATGACGAATTCATCGAAGTTGTTGCGCTAGATTTTGATGAAGCCATGGATGCTTATTCACGTGGTGAACTGTGTGATTCAAAAACAGTTTTTGCTTTATTTTACTGGCAAATGAAACGACATAAAGCTGCTCAAGAAGAAAATGACTAACGATTACTGTGATTTATACAAAGGTAGATGATAAAAAGATGTCAAGATCTGAACGGAAAAAATATGAGCGTGAACGCCAAAGAGCAGAGCGCAAAGAAAATATTAAAAAAAGCATTAAGGATCGTATCGAAGAATTTAAACTCAATCGACAAGGAAAAACAAAACGTAAAAGAACAGAAGTAATGGGACGATATCGTAGAACTGACCGGATTTTAACTGCTTTAATTGCGATCGTCGCTTTATTATTAGTTATTGCTTGGGTTATCATTTTGTTTTATTAATGAAGAAACTGAGGAGTGAGAGATTGAAAGTTGGAATTTTAGTTGCGATGGAAGAAGAAATAAAGCGGTTGACGGAAGAGATTTCAGAAGCCACCATCACAGAAATCGCTAAACAAACATTCTATGATGGGAATATCCATAAGAATCCTGTAACCATCGTTAAATCAGGCATCGGAAAAGTGAATGCAAGTATTGCAACAACCCTCTTGATCCAAGATTTTGATGTAGACGTTGTAATTAATACGGGTTCAGCAGGAGGAATTGGGAATGGTTTATCGATCGGCGACTTAGTTATCTCGACCGAGTTAACTTATAATGACGCGGATAATCGTGGATTCGGTTATACCTATGGGCAAATTCCACAGATGCCTGAACGTTATGCTACTGATGATCTCCTTCGGAAAATGATTGAGAGAGCAGCAGTTACGCAAGATTGGTCTGTCCAAAGTGGCTTGATCGTGACAGGGGATTCTTTTATTGCGAGTCGTCATCAAATAGAAGAAATTAAAAGCTTTTTCCCTGAAGCATTAGTCACTGAAATGGAAGGGGCAGCTGTTGCCCAAACGTGTGCGCAATTTGAAATTCCATATGCGGTCATTCGTGCTGTATCTGATACAGCGGATGAGGCAGCAACGGTAAGCTTTGATGAATTTGTCTTATTAGCGGGACAACGATCAGCTGAATTAGTTATGGCTTTAATTGAAGAGTTAGGATCAACTGCTTTATAATAGCTGAGGAGATAGAATAAAAATCCCATTTAGTGACTATATGAATGTATAGTGATTAAAGGGATTTTTTCTTAGAACAATTAGGAGGATTAAAATGGCAAGAGTAGAGAGTTTTGAGTTAGACCATAATATTGTACAAGCACCCTATGTGAGAGTAGCGGGAGTAGAGCGTGATCCAAAAGGAAGTATCATTCAAAAAATCGATATGCGTTTTTTGCAACCAAACAAAGCAGCATTTCCAACGAGTGCAGTACATACATTAGAACATTTATTAGCGACTTATTTACGAGATCATTTAGAAGGTGTTATTGATGTTTCACCAATGGGTTGCCGTACGGGCTTTTACTGTATTAAATGGAATGAATCTTCACCAGAAGAAATCGCAAATGCTTTAGAAAACACTTTACGTGATGTAATGGAAACAGATATTGTACCTGCAGTAACAGCGAAAGAATGCGGAAACTACAGAGACCATAGTTTATTTGCTGCTAAAGAGTATGCAAAAGAAGTTCTTGAAAAAGGGATTAGTCGAGACCCATTTGAACGAGTATTCAGCGAATAAGTTAGTAGAAAACTTAGTTCTAAATGAAGTGCGCACCAATAAATACAAAGAACCCCTCCAGAAGTTTTAAAACTTCAAGAGGGGTTCTTCTATTTTATTCGCACTTTAAATTATCCACGAATTAAATCATACATATTTGTAAATTTGTAATCAAGGGCATTTGCAACACCTTTGTTTGTGACTAAGCCTTTGTACACATTCACTCCACGCATAATTGAACGATTACCTAAGAAGGCTTTTTCTAAACCTTTGTTTGCAACCTCTGAGATATATCTCATGGTTACATTTGTAAGTCCAATTGTTGCAGTCCGAGGAACAGCACCTGGAATATTTGCTACTGCATAGTGGATAATTCCATGTCTTTCATAAATAGGGTCATCGTGTGTCGTTGCATGTTCAGTGGTTTCAAAGTTTCCACCTTGGTCAACCGCTACGTCAACAACTACTGAACCCGGACGCATCGATTTAACCATTTCTTCAGTAACTAAAATAGGGGCTTTTGCTCCAGCAATTAATACAGAACCAATAACCACATCTGCATCTTTTACCGCTTGACCAATATTGTATGAGTTAGACATTAACGTATCAATTTGTTGGCCAAAAATATCATCAATTTCACCTAATCGATTTTGATCAACATCTAGGATAGTTACTCGAGCACCAAGTCCTAATGCCATTTTAGCTGCATTGATACCGACAACTCCACCACCGATAATAACTACTTTACCGCGTTCAACACCTGGGATTCCTCCAAGTAAAACACCTGATCCACCATAACGATGCTGTAAGAATTGTGCGCCTGCTTGAACAGCAAATCGTCCAGCAACTTCACTCATTGGTTTGAGTAGTGGCAATGCGCCATCGACTGAGATTGTTTCATAACCAACTGCAGCAACATTCTTTTCAATCAATGCTTCAGTTAGTGGTTTGTCGTTTGCTAAATGTAGATATGTGAATAAAATTAAACCATCATAGAAATATTTGTATTCTTCTTCAATTGGTTCTTTTACTTTAATGACCATTTTAGCTTTCCAGACGTCAGCTGGGTCTTCTAAAATTTGAGCACCTACTTCTTCATACTCTTCGTCTGTGAATCCTGAACCAAAACCTGCATTTGTTTCAACGAGTACTTCATGGCCTGCTTGGATTAAATCTCCAATATCCGCTGGGGTAGCCGCTACTCGGTTTTCATTCGCTTTTATTTCTTTAGGTACTCCAATTATCATAATAATTTCCTCCTGTATATTACTTAAAACTGAAATAGGATTTCTCCTATTATAATATTTAACCCCCTAGTATGATGTACATACTCGTTAGGGTGGCGGTTTTTACGACCGCTTTTTATTAGTTTAACACAAAATATCTATTAATTTGAAATAGTAGCTTTCAAAAAAGCAAAATATATCAAAAAAATTAAAATCTTATTAGTGAAGGGTGCCCTTAATGCTAATCACAATACGATGAAGACACTCTATTTCAAAAATATCAAAGGTTGAACGTAATATAGAAGGGATTATATTTGCTAGAAATTTAGAGCTTCTATATACTTTTAGTAAGAAGATTGATATTACAAATTATGGAGGGAACTTTTATGGCAAATATAGATGAAATTAAAGGAAAAATTAATCAAGCATCTGGTGAATTGACCGATGATCAAGTTCAGAAATTAAAAGGACGTGTGCAAGAAAGCATTGGAAAAGGAAAGTCATCAGGAGAAGATATGATCCAAAAGCTCTCTCGTGAAGTTAATGAAATGATTGATGACTTTAAAAGAAAAAATAAATAGATAAAATTAGACAAGCGGTAATACTTTTTCGGTTCATTAAGAAGAAGTATTAACCGTTTTGTTTTTGGAAAAAATTTCATTTATGGAGTACAATATAAATGAAACGATTACATACTATGAGAGAAGGTTTATTTATGAAAAAAGTACGTTTTGGTACAAGTAACGAAGAGGTGGCAGCAGTTGGCTTAGGTTTGATGCGCATTCAGACAGCTGAAAATCCTGTTGATGTCATTAAGACAGCTTACGAAAATGGCATAAATTTCTTTGACCATGCAGATATTTATGGTCGCGGAGAAAGTGAAACAATATTTGCGGATGCATTAAAGAAAAGTTCAGTGAACCGTGAAGATATTTTTATCCAATCAAAATGTGGGATAGTTCCTGGTGAAATGTATGATTTTTCTAAGGAACATATTGTACAAGCAGTGGAAGGAAGTTTGCAGCGCTTGGATATTGATTATTTAGATTCACTGTTACTGCATCGACCGGATACATTAATGGAGCCAGAAGAAGTAGCTGAAGCCTTTAATAAGCTCGAAAAAGAAGGGAAAGTACGTTATTTTGGAGTCAGTAATTTTACGCCGGGGCATGTAGAATTATTGAAAACGGAAGTTCGCCAATCCTTACAAGCTAATCAGTTACGTTTTGGCTTATTACATACTGGTATGGTTAATCAAGGAATTAATGCTAACCGTATGCATGAAGCGAGTTTAGATCATGATGGGGGAGTATTAGAGTATTCACGTATTCATAAAATGACTATTCAAGCGTGGTCACCTTATCAAGGTCAAGGAGACGCCGGCGTCTTTATTGACAATGATCTTTACCCAGAATTAAATATTTTATTAAAAGAAATGGCTGAAAAGTATGATACGACACCAACTGGTATTAGTTCAGCTTGGATTCTCCGTCATCCAGCAAATATGCAAGTGATTGCGGGAAGTATGAATTTAGATCGTATTCAACAAATCGCAAAAGCTTCAGAAATTGAAATGTCTCGTAAAGATTGGTATGCACTCTACATGGCTGCAGGTAACGGTTTACCATAACATAAAGAAAAATTACATGAGCCCTCATGAGAAAGTGAGTAGGGTTCATGTTTTTTTATTCGATGATTTCAAAATTATTTTGACTTTATTCAATGAATAAGGTACAATAGTCGTTGTGTAAAATAATGCAGCAAGAAGTGATAACCGCGTCAACATTTCCTTACCACTTCGGTGAATGAGTAACCAGCGGCTGCAATTCGGTGAAAATTAAAAGGGAATGCACGTATTATTGAGCTTCTATTCGTTACGTTATTTTACTCCAATTTAAAAATAATGGAGGAAATAAAATGTCAAGATTTACAGGATCAACTTGGAAGAAATCACGTCGTTTAGGGATTTCTTTATCAGGTACAGGAAAAGAATTAGCACGTCGTCCATATGCTCCAGGTCAACACGGACCAACAAGCCGTGAAAACTTATCAGAGTACGGACTACAGTTAAAAGAAAAACAAAAATTACGTTTCTTATATGGAATGAATGAACGTCAGTTCTTCAACTTATTCCAACAAGCAGGTAAAATTCGTGAAGGTGAGCACGGTACAAACTTCATGATTTTATTAGAACAACGTTTAGATAACTTAGTTTACCGTTTAGGTTACGCAACAACTCGTGCACAAGCTCGTCAGTTAGTAAACCACGGTCACATTACAGTAGATGGTAAACGTCTAGATATTCCATCATACACTGTTAAAGTAGGACAAGTTATCGGTGTTCGTGAAAAATCAAGAAACATGACAATTATTCAAGAATCTGTTGAATCATTATACGGTCGTCCAGATTACTTAGAGTTTGATGAGGAAAAATTAGAAGGTAAAATGACTCGTTTACCAGAACGTGAAGAAATGCCTGCTGAAATCCAAGAAGCTTACGTTGTTGAGTACTACAACCGTTAATTATAAAAGATTTTTTTACAAAAGACTGGGATTTTTCTCGGTCTTTTTTATTTTGTATATTAAAATTTCTATTGTTAAAACAAAAAAGGCACCCACATTAGGTGCCTTCTATTTATCTACTCTTTAATTAAGCATATTTTAAGAATACTTCGACAAATGCTTCTAACATTTCTTTTTCAGCATCGCCAAAACGGTTCTTAACAGGTGCATCAACATCTAATACACCAATTGTTTTACCATCTTTTATTAAAGGCACGACGATTTCAGATTGACTTGCAGCGTCGCAAACAATGTGACCAGGAAATTCATTTACATCAGGAACGACAATAGTTTCCCCTTGTTCAAAGGCTGTACCACATACACCTTTTCCAGAAGCAATACGAATACAAGCTACACGTCCTTGGAAAGGGCCAAGTACTAATTCTTCATCCGCTTCATCCCATAAATAAAAACCAACCCAATTAATTTGGTCAAGTGACTCATTCAAAAGAGCCGCAGCGTTACTCAAATTTGCAATCCAATTTGGCTCATCTTTTACGAGACCTTCAATATGTTGTAAGATTAATCCTTCACTAATTTTATTTTCCATTTACCATACTCCTAAATCTATAAAACTTTTATTCTAAATAGTTTATCATATTATTGAAATAAAAGCAGGCAACCTCTCTTAAAAATTGTTTATTTTAAAAAAACACAGGAACATTCAACGGACTTCAAAAATAAAGAATGAATTGTATGAGAGAAGCATTTAGTTGTTATGGGCAACTAAATGGTCAAAAAAATGTATAAAAAATAAAAAATTCTGAGATAAATTTGCTCGCATTATAACATATTGTCTATATTTTTGATATACTAGTTGTGATATGGAATTCACAAGAATTCTGAGAGTGAAAAAACGAAAATATAAAGATAAAAACATAATGAATAATATTGATTATTTGAATATATGCTTGGGGGAAATGATATGAGTCCGTTACAAATCACATTAATCGTAATTATCGTACTTGCTACTGTGACTGCTATTATTACATATTTTGTTCGAAATAAATATTACAGTCAAATTGATGAACTAGATAAAGAAAAAAATGATGTGTTAAAGCGAGCGCCATACGATGAACTCCAAGAAGTGTCGGAGTTAAACATTACTGGACAATCTTCTGAATTGCGAAAAACACTTGAAAAAAAATGGCAAGACATTGAGTCGATAAAATATCCAAAATTAGAAAATCATTTATTCGATGCAGAACAAGCCACAGATCGTTACCGTTTACCAGAATCGAAAAAAAGCCAAGAAGCGGCTGAGCAAGCGATTGATGAGATTAATGCAGATATTATCGAACTAAAAGAAGCACTTACTGGGTTGATTGAACGCGAGCAAGCCAACTTAGAAAAAATTGATTTAATCAAAAAAAGATACCATGAGGTACGTAAATCATTACTGGCTTACAGTTTTTCTTTTGGGCCAGCTTCTGAAAGTTTTGAACGTAAACTGAGCGTGATGGAAAATGACTTCACAGAATTTTCTGAATATACGGTGTCTGGTGATCATGAAGAAGCGAATAAAATCGTTGAACGTTTGGATGAAAGTATCAAAGAAACAGAAGAACAAATGGATCAAATTCCGGCATTGCTTGAAAAAATGGATGAGGTCTACGATGAACAGCTTGGTGATTTGCGTCAAGGCTATGAAAGTATGATTGAAAATAACTATTTATTCCCAGAAGATACCATTTTAGCGGATATTGATACCTTAAAAGAGAATCAAAATGTAATCTATGATTATATCCGTGATTTAAAATTAGAAAAAGCGCATAAAGCCATGGAGGCTTTAGCTAAAAATATTGATCATTTATATGAAAAAATGGAGATAGAGATCGAGGCAAAACCTTTAGTTGCTGAACTAGCCGAAGATACAAAACGTGGGATTTATTACTTACAAGATGAAAACCGTCGATTAAATAATACGATAAACAGGCTTTCGCAAAGCTATGTCCTGATTCATAATGAACCTTCCATTATTGGCCGACTAGAAGATCAAGTGAAGGAAACAAGAGAAGACTTTGATAAACTAAATGAGCGTTTAAAAGAACAAACGATTCCTTATTCTGTTGCGTACGATACATTAGAGGATATGTTTGATCACTTGGATCATTTAAATGTTGAATATAGAAAAGTTTCAGAATATTTAGAAAATTATCGTAAAGAAGAACTAGAACTAAAAAATGATATGCTAGCGATGGAACAGGCGATGTATGAAATGAAACGTCATTTAGAAAATGAGCGTCTACCTGGTTTACCTAATGATTATTTAGAGCTCTTTTTCTCAACTACCGACCGAATTGAGAATTTATCGGCAGAATTATCTCGTCCCAAAATTCAGTTAATTGAAATTCGGAAAATTCATAAAATGTGCCAAGAAGATGTTACGCAACTCGGTGATATTACGAATGAACTCATTCGTCAAGTAGAGCTAATTGAACGTACATCCCAACGATTATACCGTTACAAAGATTCACATAAAGGAGTTTTAGAAACCATTCGTTATAGTGAATCGCTCTTTACAGAAGACTATGATTACGATACAGCTTTGAGACTTGTACGTGAAAAATTAGAAAATGTAGATCCGGGAGCTTATGATGAAGTCGTAGCGGCCTATGAAAAAGAAACAACACAAGAAATTTAAACCGAAAGCTGGGATAACCGGTCATTTTCGAAAAAAGGAATGAGAACATTCTTTCAACTTCGTTAAATGACGCCGTGTCCTAGCTTTTCTTATGTATTGGAAGCAAGATTAAGTGTCTGATAATTAAACAAAATAGTTCAAATTTAAAAGAATTTATGTTAACATTATCGACCGAATCGAGAAAATTAAAGGATGTATAAAAATGATTTATTTTGACAACAGCGCGACTACAAAAGTGGCGGATTCTGTTTTAGAAACTTATAAAAAAGTAAGTGAAACATATTTTGGAAACCCTTCTAGTTTACACAAATTAGGGGATGTGACTTCCCAGTTACTTCAACAATCTCGTGCTCAAATTGCGGATACTTTAGAGGTAAAAGCAAATGAAATTTATTTTACAAGTGGTGGTACGGAAGGCGATAACTGGGTCATTAAAGGAACAGCGATTGAAAAAGCACGTTTTGGAAAACATATTATTACAACTACAGTGGAACATCCGGCTGTTTATGAGTCGATGAAACAACTGGAAATGCTAGGTTGGGAAGTGACTTATTTACCTGTTAATGAAGCAGGGGTTATTTCTATAGATGATTTAAAAAATGCGATTAGAGAAGATACTGTTTTAGTTTCTATCATTGCAGTAAATAATGAAGTAGGCAGTATGCAGCCATTAGAAGAGATTGGAACTCTTTTAGAAGAATATCCAACGATCTATTTTCATGTAGACGCTGTTCAAGCGTTAGGTGTAACGGATCTGAAATTAGGAGAATATAGTCGAATTGATTTTGCGGTATTTTCGGGTCATAAATTTAAAGCTCCACGCGGAATTGGCTTTATTTATGCGAAAGAAGGACGCCAACTTGCCCCATTATTAACGGGTGGTGGACAAGAAAAAAGTATGCGCAGTGGAACAGAAAATCTACCGGCTATTGCTGCCATGGCAAAAGCTGTGCGTTTGACTTTTGAAAATGCTGAGCAAAAACAAGGGCATCTAAGAAAATTACAAACAAAATTAAGAGATTATTTAAGTCAGAAAGAAAAAGTCACGATTTTTTCTCCAAAAGAACATGCCCCTCATATTCTATGTTTTGGAATTGATGGCATCCGCGGAGAAGTGACCGTTCATGCATTAGAAGAAAAAGACATCTATATTTCAACAACAAGTGCGTGTTCAAGTCGTGCGCTAGATGTTGACTCCAGCACATTACATGCGATGGGTGTACCGAAACATATTGCAGAAACGGCGAACCGTGTAAGCTTCTCAGCGGATAATACCGAAGCAGAAGTAGAAAAATTTATAGAAGTTTTTGATGAAGTGCTCAAGAAATTTGAAGTAATCAATGGTTAGTCTCTCATCTTGTGACCAATGACAAAATAAACATTTTCTTCAAATGATGTCATTTTGGAACGAAACTAAAGAAGGATAAAAATAAAACGTAGAAATTTAGGAGTGAAATTTTTAATATGAAACCGACACAAATTATGATTCGATATGGCGAATTGTCGACGAAAGGAAAAAACATTAATTACTTTATCGACATGCTCGGCCGTAATGTAAAAAATGCGTTAGAAGGTTCTTATCCAAAGGTGGATGTGAGTTGGTTCCGCGATCGAATGTATGTTGAATTAAATGGAGAATCATCGGATGGGGTAGTGGAACGTCTGCAAGATATTTTTGGTATCCAAACGATCTCACCAGTGATTCAAGTAGAAAAAACTTTAGAAGCTGCAGAAGAAGGCGCCATTGAAATTGTTCGTCCTTTTGTAGGGGAAGCGAAAAGTTTCAAAATTAATACAAAAAGAGCCGACCATAATTTTGAATATGACACGATGGAATTAAACCGTGCCCTAGGTTCTGCTGTTGCGATGACTTTCCCAGAATTGGATGTGAAGATGGAAAGCCCTGATTTAACAGTGCGTACAGAAGTTCGTGCGGATGGCATTTATTTATCTGTCGAAACGATTCAAGCTTCAGGGGGCTTACCTGTAGGAACTGCTGGAAAAGGAATGCTGATGTTATCTGGTGGAATTGATTCACCGGTGGCAGGGTATTTATCTATGAAACGTGGAATTGACGTGGAGGCTGTGCATTTCGCGAGCCCACCCTATACAAGTCCGCAAGCTTTACAAAAAGCGAAAGATCTAACGGCTAAATTAGCACGTTTTAATGGACAAGTGACCTTTATTGAAGTGCCATTTACTGAAATCCAAGAACAAATTAAAAAAGATATTCCTGAAGGGTACATTATGACGGTCACTCGCCGTATGATGTTGCGCTTAACGGATTTAATTCGTGAACAACGCGGAGGACTTGCGATCATGAATGGAGAATCACTAGGTCAAGTGGCTTCACAAACCTTAGAAAGTATGTTGGCAATTAATGAAGTGACGACTACACCAATCTTACGTCCGCTGGTTGCAATGGATAAAACAGAGATTGTAGAGATTGCACAAGATATCGATACCTATGAACTGTCTATATTGCCTTATGAAGACTGCTGTACGATTTTTACACCGCCTCGTCCAAAAACAAAGCCAAGTCTAGAGCGAGTCATTGAATATGAAAAAGCACTAGACGTAGAAGGTTTGTTGGAACGAGCAATGGCTGGTCTGAAAATTGAAAAGATTGGACCAGAATCAACGAATGAAGCCGTTGAAGAAGGAATATTTGAAGGCTTACTATAAGAACAACGGAGACTCTCAACGAAGGGTCTCTTTTCTTTTACGAATTTATAGAGCATACAAATTGACAGCTCTAGTCCGAATCATTAATATTTAGTTTAAGAATACAACAGAACATACACCCCTCTCTTTCAAAATGACACAATCTCTACAAAGCTTATTTTTCAGCTTCGTCGCATGAAGTGATTATTTATTCAACCGCATGTATAAAAGAAATTTACACATTATGTAGAAAAATAAA
>Ga0209487_1001160_pt1 | contig 22686 bp, 21 predicted proteins | sample Poulit2012_FD_187524 | JGI IMG/M metagenome (GOLD analysis project Ga0209487, IMG submission 187524) | Agricultural soil microbial communities from Georgia to study Nitrogen management - Poultry litter 2012 (SPAdes) (version 2) | ecosystem: Environmental > Terrestrial > Soil > Agricultural land...
GACGTCTTCCACGATGTGGGTAAATAGGATTACTACCCGGTCGGCAGCCAGGTTGGCGAGAAGGGGCCGGAAGCGCACGCGTTCGGCTGGGTCGAGCCCAGCCGTAGGCTGGCCCAGTTGGCCCAAAAAAGCGCGATTCCCGCCCCGAATATCGGTAGGCGGGAATCGCATTTATGCCGTCCAAGACGGTATGGTCGGGGTGGCCAGATTTGAACTGACGACCACTTGACCCCCAGTCAAGTGCGCTACCAGGCTGCGCTACACCCCGAGGTGGCGGTAATGACCGCTTAGGAAGCTTACTCCGAAGCGCGTCACAGCGTCAAGCCGAACGGTAACCCCGGCAACGGTAGAATTGCGCGATGGCGATGGAGTATCTCGATGTCCTCGATGAAGCCGGCAACCGGACGGGCGAGGTGTGGGACCGCGAGCGCGTCCACGCTGAGGGCGCCTGGCACGCGGTGTTTCACCTCTGGATCGTGAACGGGGACGGGAACGTACTCCTGCAGCGCCGTTCGCATAGGAAGTCATTCTTCGGCGGGCTCGTCGACGTTACCGTCGGGGGCCACCTCGAGGCCGGTGAAAGCGTACTGGACGGCGTCCGCGAAGCCCAGGAGGAGGTCGGCATCGACGTTGACCCGTCCAGACTCTGCAAGCTGGGCCGCTGGGAGATCAACCGCGCCTTCGACAACGGCATTGTGAGCATGATCGACAGGGAGCACCAGTACGTGTACGGGCTCGTCGACACTCGGCCACTGCACCGCTACCGCCTTGATCCGGCAGAGGTCGACGCCCTCTACGAAGTCCCCCTGCACACCCTGCGAGATCTGTACGGGCAGGGCCGGCCAATCAATGTCCAGGGCATCGACTGGCGCGGCCGCCCGGTGAGCGCGCGGATAAAGGAAGACCACACGATCCCGACGGCCCGCAAGCCTGTGACCGAGCAGCTGGAGCGTCTCGCAGGACTGATCCAGGTAGCCGAACCACAAAAATAGGGCAGAGGAAGGACGATGATGTCCTGCTCTGCCCCAACAGACTAAAGCGAAGTGGGCTAGCCCTCGATCACCGTGGGAACGATGAGCGGGTTGCGGCCCGTCGCCTTGCGCAGGTAGCGGCGCACCGGGTAGAAGATGTCGTCGCGTATGTCGTTCAGGCGGCGCTTCTCGCGCAGGCCGCGCTTGAGGTTGTCCGTGGCGATGCGCTGCACCTCCTGGGTGATCTCCTTGTCCTGGGCGACGCCGCGCGCGATGACCTCCACGCTGGGCTGCTTGCCCGCGAGGGCCATGATGACGATGACGCCTTCGTTGGAAAGCATCTGCCTGTCGCGAATGACCGGCTCTGTCACCTGGTCGGTGCTCTTGCCGACGCTGTCGATATAGAGGACGCCCGCCTCCACCTGGCCCACGACCCGGATCTCATTTTTGGTGAGCTCCATGATGTCGCCGTTGCTGGGGATGACGACCTTCTCAGGTGGCGTGCTCATGCCCTCGGCCAGCCACTTGTGGTTCACCTGGTGGCGCATCTCACCGTGCCAGGGGATGAAAAACTTGGGGCGGGTTAGGTCGAGGATGAGCTTGAGCTCCTCCTGGCTGGCGTGACCCGACGCGTGAACCCGGTAGGTGGGCGGGTAGTAGACGTCGACGCCACGCTCGTAGAGCTGGTTGATGACCCGGCCAACGGCCTCCTCGTTGCCCGGAATCGGGTTCGAGGACATGATCACGGTGTCGCCGGCCTGCAGCTGGATCTTCCGGTGGGTGCCGCTGGCGAGACGCGACAGCGCCGCCATCGGCTGACCCTGCGAGCCCGTGCACAGGAAGAGCAGCTTGTCGTCCTGCAGGTCGCCCAGCTCCTCCGTCGAGACGAGCGGCTGCCTCAGGTGCAGGTAACCCAGCTCCTGGGCGATGGTGACGTTCTTGACCATCGAGCGGCCTTCCATGACTACCCGGCGGTCGTGTTCCTCTGCCACATGGATGAAGTTCTGCAGGCGGTGGATGTGGGAGGAGAAGGTCGTAACGATTACGCGGCCCTTCGCGCGGCCCACGATGCTGCTCACCGCGTTCTTCACGTCCCGCTCGGAGGGCGTATAACCGGGCCGCTCGGCGTTCGTGGAGTCGCTGATGAGCGCCAGCACGCCGTCCTCGCCGGCCTGGGCGAGCTTGTGGAGGTTGCTGGTCTTACCGTCGGCCGGGTTGTAGTCGAGCTTGAAGTCGCCCGAGTGGACGATGCGCCCGATGGGCGTGTGGATGACCAGCCCGCTGTTGTCCGGAATGGAGTGGGTCATCCGGAAGAAGTCGACCGTAAAGTTCCTGCTTATCTTGATGCGGGCGTCGGTAGACACCTCGCGCAGGTCGACGTCGCTCTCGCTAAGCTTGAACTCCTCGAACTTGCCGCGCAGCAGGCCCAGGGTGAGTTTGGCGCCGTACATCGGCACCTTGGGCAGCAGCTTCAGCATGTAGGGGAGACCGCCTATGTGGTCCTCGTGCCCATGGGTGAGCACCCAGCCCTTGATCTTGCTGGCGTTCTCTATCACCCAGGTGATCTTGGGGACGAGAATGTCGACGCCCAGCATGTCGGCGTCAGGGAAGGCGAGACCGCCGTCGATGAGGAGTATCTCGTCCTCGAACTCCAGCGCGAACATGTTCTTGCCGATCTCGCCCATCCCGCCAAGGGGGATTATCCGTAACTTCCTCTCATCTTTTCTTGCCATGGAACTCCTCTATTGTCCTTTGTGGATGTACAGGTATGCCGCTCAGGTGTGCGGGTGACGCACCCTGACAAACGGCTCCATTGTTGTGCGTAAGGCGGCCCCACTACTGTGCCCCTTCTGGAAGGGCTTTGCAGCCGGCCCGGCCCGGTGCGCAATCGCCATGAGGGCGAGCGGACCAGGCCGTTACTGCTGACTGCTATGCGGCCAGGCGCCGGTCAGCGGCCGGATGAACCGCCCCGGCCGCCACCATCACGCGGACCACGGCGGGGGCCGTTACGGCCACCGCGGCCACCTTCGCCACGACCGCCGCCGCCACCGCGGGCCGCGCGGGGAGCGACCTTGCCCTCGAGTTCGGGCCTGATCAGGTCGATCTTGCCGCGATCATCGATGGTGTTCACCTTGACGGTGATCCTGTCGCCCTCCTTGAGGTAGTCGCCCACGTTCTCGACGCGTTCCTCTGCGATTTGCGAGATGTGGAGCAGACCGTCGGTACCCGGGAAGAGGGTAACGAAAGCACCAAAGTCCATCAGCTTGGCGACGGTGCCCTCGTAGACCTTGCCGACCTCGGCCACAGCCGTGAGCTCCTCGATGCGGCGCTTGACCTCCTGCGCCGCCTGGGCATCCTCGCTGTAGAGCTTGATGGTGCCGTCCTCGCCCACCTCGACGCTCACTCCGAGAGCTTCGAGCTCGCGAATCTGCTTGCCACCCGGGCCAATGACCGTACCGATCTTGTCGACCGGGATGTTGACCGTGATGATCCTGGGCGCGCGCTCCGAGACTTCCTCGCGCGGTGCGGGGAGCGCCTCGTTCATGATGTCGAGGATGTGAATGCGGCCGGTACGGGCCTGCTCCAGCGCCTCACGCATTACCTGTGAGGTGATGCCCGTGACCTTGATGTCCATCTGCAGGGCGGTAATGCCGTCGCGGCTGCCGGTCACCTTGAAGTCCATGTCACCGAGGGCGTCCTCGAGGCCCAGGATGTCGGAGAGGATCTTGTACTGATCGCCCTCCATCACCAGGCCCATCGCCATGCCGGCGACGGGCTTGCGGATGGGCACGCCGGCGTCCATGAGCGAGAGCGTGGCGGCGCAGACCGTCGCCATCGAGCTCGAACCGTTCGACTCGAGGGTCTCGCCCACGACGCGGATCACGTACGGGAACTCCTCCTGCGAGGGGATCATGCGCTCCAGCGCACGCCGCGCCAGGTTCCCATGCCCCAGCTCGCGCCGGGAAACGCCGCGCAGCCGCTTCACCTCGCCCGTGGAGTAGGGCGGGAAGTTGTAGTGGAGCATGAACTCCTCGGTCTCATCGAGGCCAAGGTCGTCGACCAGGCGGTTGTCCCGGCCGGTGCCCAGCGTGGTGACGCCCAGCACCTGCGTCTCGCCGCGAGTGAAAACGGCAGAGCCATGCGCCGTAGGCAGCATCCCCACTTCGATCCAGATGGGCCGGATCTCGTCCGGGCGGCGGCCGTCAGAGCGCAGGTTCTCCTCGATGACGAGGCGGCGCAGCTCGGCCTGTTCGGCCTTCTGGAAGGCGTCCTTGTACTCCTGGATCTGCTCGGCAGCGCCTTCGGCTTCCGGGTCGGGCACGAGCTCCTCGATGATCGAGTTGCGCAGCGCCTTCAGCGCCACGGAGCGGTCATGCTTGCCCTGGTTGAGGAGGGCATCACGCAGGCCGGCCTCGCGGGCACGTTGCGCCATGGTGGCGACGACGTCCTCGCCGACATCGGCCGCCGGCACGAACTCGCGCTTGTCTTCGCCAATCTCGCTGCGCAGCTGCTCGATGAGCTGCACGACGGGAGCCAGCTGCTCCTGGGCGAACTCGATTGCGCCGACCATCACGTCCTCGCTCAGTTCATTCGCCGAGGCCTCGACCATGAGCACCGCATCGCGGGTGGTCGCCACCGTGAGCTCCAGCTGCGATTCGCTCTCGAACTGCTCGAGGGTAGGGTTGAGGACATACTCGCCGTCGATGTAGCCGACGCTGGCGCAGGCCGTGGGGCCGTCCCAGGGGATGTCGCTCATCGCCAGAGCTGCCGATGCACCAATCGCGGCGATCTGCGCCGGGTCGTTCTTCTGGTCGGCCGAGAGGATGGTGGCGATCACCTGGATCTCATGCCTAAGCCCCTTGGGGAAGAGCGGCCGGATTTGCCGGTCGATGATGCGGGCGTTCAGCGTCGCCTGCGTACCGGGGCGCCCCTCGCGCCGCATGAACGAGCCGGGGATCTTGCCGATCGCGTAATGCCGCTCCTCGTACTCGACGGTAAGCGGCAGGAAGCTCATGGGCGACTGCTCGTCCGACATCTGCGCGGTCACCAGGACGACGGTATCGCCGTACCGGACCGTTACGCTCCCCGAAACCTGTTTCGCGTACTTGCCCGTCTCGATGACGAGCTCGCGTCCCCCCAAATCCAGGGAGTATCTCTTTCCTGCTGGTACGTTCACACTTACTCCTTCAATTCCCTAATATTCGTGGGGCCGCCCGATCGTGGGTCCCCGTTCGATAACGTGCGGCGTTTTGCGCCGCCAGCGCCAAATAAGTTCAAAGATACCGCTATATGAGAACGTGCGAGGCATAAGCCTGCCTCGCACGCACGGGTCGTGACTCCGTTACCCGATTGCCGGGGACCAGCCTTATCGGCGCAGACCCAGGCTCTGGATAAGCGCCTTGTATCCCTCGAAGTCGTTCTTCTCGAGGTAGGAGAGGAGGCGCTTGCGCTTGCCCACCATCTGCATCAGGCCACGCTGGCTGTGGTGGTCCTTCTTGTTCTGCTGGAGGTGCTGACTCAGTTCGTTGATCCTCTCGGTGAGGAGAGCAACCTGAACCTCGGTCGAGCCGGTGTCGTTGGCGTCCTTGCCGTACTGCTCGACGATCTCCTGTGTACGTTCCTTCGTGAGTGCCATAAATATCCCTTCCAGGGTCGTGCCCTTGGAACGAGCCCAAACCTGACCGCGATAGAATGGTCAAGGCCCAGAACTCCCAAAGCGTCACTTTAGCACAAGCTGTTCGCCGCCATGAACAAGTTTCCTTACCCAATGGCCCAGATTCGCACGAACAACCCGGCACCTGAGCTGCTCAGCTTCGCGCGGCAGCACGGCGGCGAGGTCATGGAGGTCAGAAACCTCTCCTGGGATCACGGCGAATCGGCCGTCTGGCAGCTGCAAACCCCCAGCGGCGAGTTCATTCTCAAGGCGCACCGGCAGGGCCGCAAGTTCACCCAGGAGCTGACCGCCTACCGTGAGTGGCTGCCCCGGCTGCAGGAGGCAGGACAGGGTAGCGGCCGGACAGGTTTCCCCGGACTGGTGGCCAGCCGGACCGGGGCGCCCCGGGCGCTCCTGCTCACCTTCGAACCGGGCGAGCTGCTGCAGGACCTCGAGGAGGGCGTTGCGTCCGGTGAACTTGGACAGGAGGAGCGGCTGGCCGCCTTTCAGGCCGCAGGCACCTTCCTGCGCCGCCTCCACGACCTGCCTCTGGTTGATGACGATCCGCTGCCACTCGCTGACGCCTACGCCCTGCGCACCGACTCATGGCTGCAGCGTGCCCGCGAGGTCGTGCCCCAGGCCGTGCGCGATTGGGTCGCCCGGCAGGCAGAGGAAGCCGTACCGGTGTTGCGGCAGCAGGTGCGGGTACCGACACACCGCGACTACACGCCGCGCAACTGGCTGCTGGAGAGGTCGACCGGCAGGCTCACCATCTTCGACTTCGAGCACTCCCGCCCCGACCTGCTCGTCGGCGATTTCGAGCGTTTGTGGGGGCAGCGGTGGCCGCGTGACCCCGCAGGCCGCGAGGCGTTCATGGACGGCTACGGCCGTGAGCTGAGCGGGGCAGAGGAGGCTCTGCTCGAGCGCATCGCTGCGCTGGGCGGTCTCACCACCGTCGTCTGGGCCAGGGAGCATCGCGACCGCGAGTTCGAGCGCCAGGGCTGGGAGGTCCTGGCGCGGCTCGGTTGCCCCGGGGTCTAATCCTCCCGGGAACGGAGGATCTCGTAGATCAGGATGCCGGCGGCCACGGACGCGTTCAGCGACTCGACCTTGCCGCGCGTCGGAATGCCCACGAGGTCGTCGCACTTGTCCCGGATTATGCGCCTCAGGCCGGTCCCCTCGGAACCGATCACCAGTGCGGCGTCGCGGTTCCAGTCGAGCATGTCGGGGGTGTTGGTGGCGCTGCCATCGGCACCGTAGACCCAGACGTTCCGCTCCTTCAGCTCATCCAGGTAACGGGACAGGTTCTTGACCTGAACGAGCGGCAGGTGGGCGGTCGCACCCGCGGCCGTCTTTGCGACAACGGCCGAGAGCGGCGCGCTGCGCCTCTCCTCAGTCACCACCCCGTGCGCCCCCAGCACCTCGGCACTGCGGATGATGGCGCCATAGTTGCGGGGGTCCTGCACGTGGTCGAGGAGCACCAGGAAGAGCGGCTCGTTCCGTTCACGCGCCAGCTCGAAGGGACTTTCGGGCGCCGAGTAGTCGAGTTGGGGGAGCTGCGCCACCACGCCCTGGTGCTGTGTTGACTTCACCGCCTGATCGAGGTCGATGCGGGGCACCATCTCAACCCTTACGCCAGCCTTTCCGGCCAGCTTCTCGAGCTCGCGTACCGTTGACTCCCTTACGCCGCGGGCAATCATTACCCGTTCGACCTGCCCCTGCTGAATTGCTTCGACGACCGCGTTCTTACCGTAGATAAGCATAGGCGGAGTATAGCGTCATGCCCCGGCCAGCAGCTCCCGTGCAAGCTTCACGTCACTCGCCAGCTGGCCGCGCAGCTCGTCGACGCTGACGAAGCGCTTCTGGGTGCGGATGCGGGCAATGAACTGCAGGCACAGCTCCTGGCCGTACAGGTCGCCGTCGAAGTCGAGCAGGTGCACCTCCAGGGCAGGCGGGTTGTCCGGGTAGGTGGGCCGGGGTCCCGCATTGGCAACACCGGGGTAGCTCTTTCCACCGACCGTCGCTACCGTCGCAAACACGCCGTTTGGTATGCACTTCCCCTGGGGGTAGCTGAGGTTGGCGGTGGGAAAGCCCAGCTCCGTCCCGCGTCGCTCACCCTTCACGACTGTGCCGCAGGCGCGGTACGGGGCCGAGAGGAGGCGGTTGGCGTCCTCGATCGCGCCGGCCTGCAGGAGCTCGCGGATGCGCGTGCTCTTGACGACCTCACCATCGAGCTCCTGCAGGGGCACCACTTCGAGCCGTTCGGTGATGGCAGCCAGATCCTGCAGGGTGCCTTCCCGGTTGTGCCCGAACCTGAAATCCTCACCCACGACGATCGCGGCCGGCTCGAGGCGCGCCATCTGACTGGTGAACACCCGTTTGTCGGTCTTCGAATACTCGTCGGTAAAGGGGATGACGATGACAGCGTCCGGGTTGAAGGCCTCGAGCAGTGCGAGTTTCTCTGCCTGGGAGCACAGGAAGGGACTGCCGGTGAACACCGTCCGCGCTGGCGGGAAGAACGTGACGACCGCCGCTGGCCTGGCCAGCTCCTCGGCAAGCGCCGACATGCGCGATAGCAGTTGGCGGTGTCCCCAGTGGACCCCGTCAAAATTGCCGATCGAGATGACGGCCCCGCGCTCCGGATAGTCGTCGGGGTTAGCTGCTACCTTCACCGTTTTCCAGTCTTTGGAGGGCATAGGCCAGGCCAACCATGGTGGGTGAGCTGCTCTTCAGCCGGCCGCCCGTGACCAGTTTCCATGCTTCGCGCAGGTCGCGCCACACGACCTTCAGGTCCTCGGTCTCGTCCGGTTGCGCGTCCACCTCGTGCAGTCCGGTCGCCTCGTAGAGGAAGATCTCCTCGTCGGTGAAGCCAGGCGAGGTGTAGAGGCTCGTCACGAAGTGGAGGTCGCCGGAGAGGCCGGTTTCCTCTGCCAGTTCCCGGCGGGCAGCCTCGACCGGTTCTTCGCCTTCGTCGACCAGGCCGGCCGGCAGCTCCCAGGTGACGGCGCCAATCGCCTCGCGGAACTGCTCGACCCCCAGCACCTGACCGTCACGAACCACCAGGACAGCGACGCCGGGCGCGTGCTCGACTACCTCCCAGAAGCCGTCGAGCCTGACGAGGTCGACGATTGCTCCGCTGTAGATGACCTCGCGCGAGCGCTCGCCCCGCGCTGCCTGCGGCGTGGCTGCGGAACCTTCCTTCTCGCTCAATTCTCGGCAGAGTCCGGGTTGTAGCGCAGGAACGCAGGGATGTCGTAGTTGGAGGGGTCGAAGGCGTTGCCGGCGCTGTTTTGCCGCAGCTGGGTGGGCTTGAGCACCTTCATGCGGGGCTCCTCCTCGAAGCCGGCAGCGATGACGGTGACCCGCACCTCGTCGGCGGCCGCCTCGTCATGCGTGACCCCGAAGAGCACGTTGACCTCGTCATTGCCGGTGGCCTCGCTGATCTTCTCGACGATGTCGTTCGCGTCGAAGAGTGTGAGCTCCTCGGAGCCGGTGATGTTGATCAGCAGGTGGTTGGCTCCCTCGACGCCGCGGGAGAGGAGGGGGGACTGGGTGGCGCTGTTCGCCGCCTCCTCGGCCAGGTTCTCGCCCCTGCCCGCGCCAATGCCCATCAGGACCGTACCCGCTGCGCTGAGGAGCGCCTTGACGTCGGCAAAGTCGACGTTGATGAGGCCCGGGACGTTGATGACGTCACTTATGCCGCGAACACCGTGATAGAGGACCCGGTCGGCCACCCGGAACGCGTCGGTGAGTTTCACCTTGCGGTCGAGGGCACCAAGGAGACGCTGGTTCTCCACCACGATGAGCGCGTCCACCTTGTCCTCGAGGCGGCGCAGGCCGTCGTCGCCCTGGCGCATGCGCTTGGGCCCCTCGAACTGGAAGGGCGTGGTCACGACGGCGACCGTGAGGGCGCCCAGCTCCCGCGCGACCTCGGCCACTACGGGGGCGCTGCCCGTGCCGGTCCCGCCGCCCATGCCGGCGGTGATGAAGACCAGATCGGAACCGCGCAGGACCTCTGCGATACGGTCGCGGTCCTCCAGCGCAGCCTTCTCCCCGACCTCGGGGTTGGCGCCGGCCCCCAGGCCCTTCGTCAGGTGATCGCCCATCTGGATGCGCGTGTCGGCAAGGGACGTCGCAAGCACCTGGGCATCGGTGTTGGCCGCGATGAACTCGACGCCCCTTAGGCCCGTCTCGATCATGCGGTTGACGGCGTTGTTACCCCCGCCGCCAAGCCCGATGACCCTGATTACAGCGTTTTCATTGCTCATTAGTGTGCTCCTCCACCCCGGTCAAACCTAGAAGAACTCTCTGAAAATATTCCGCAAGCTGGTGAGTATGCCGCCTTCGCTTTCCCTGGGGACCTTGGCGGGCACCGTTTCATCGCGGTGCACGCCGTGGCGCATACCGTAACGTACGAGGCCCACCGCGGTCGCGTGCGACGGACTGGCGACCACGTCTACGAGGCCTGAAACACCGTGCGGCTTGCCCACCCGTACGGGCAGGCGGAAGCGGTCGGTCGCAACCTGGTCGAGACCGGGCATCAGCGAGCTGCCGCCCGTCATCACGACGTTGCTGGCGAGGAGCTCGAGTGCGCCCATCTCGCCCTCGACGTTCTGCTTGACGAGATCCAGAATCTCGACGACCCGCGGCCGGATCACCTGTGCCAACTCGAAGGTGGAGAGCGATGCGGTGTAGTTCGGGTTGGCAACTTCCAGGATCACTTCGCGATCAGCCAGCTCGGGTACGGCGACGCCGTAGCGCTTCTTGATTCTCTCTGCCTCATCCGGCGGGATGCGCAGCAGCTGGCTAATGTCCTGGGTGATGTGGTCGCCGCCCAGCGGGATCACGGCGCTGTGTACGAGCGTGCCCTTGCGGAACACGCCGATGTCGGTCGTGCCGCCGCCAATGTCGATGAGGAGCGTCGTGAGCTCCTGCTCGCCCTCGTTCAGGACCGCAAGGCCGGAAGCCAGCGACTGGACCACCACGCCGTCGACGGAGGCACCCGCCTCGCGCGCGCAGCGCTTCAGGTTCTGCAGCGGACCCTGTGCGCCGGCGACGATATGGACGTCCACCTCGAGGCGCACCCCGGACATGCCGACTGGATCGCGGATCCCGTCGTGACCATCAACCACGTACTCCTGAGGGATCACGTGGATTATCTCCATGTTCGCTTCGAGCGGCACGGCGCGGGCGTTCTCGAGGGTGCGCTCGACATCGGCGCGGGTGACCTCCTGGCCGCGGCGAATCGCCGCCATGCCGTGACTGGTCAACGCCTTCAGGTGGGTGCCGCCAATGGCAGCCCAGGCCTCGCCAACACTTACCCCGGCAACCCGCTCGGCAGCCGCGATGGAGTCGCGCACGGCCTCGATCGTCTTCTCCAGGTTGACGACGACGCCCTTGCGCAGGCCGTCGCTGGGCACGGTGCCCTCACCGATGATGTCGAGCACCCCATCGCTGGCAATCTCACCTATGACCGTGCAGATCTTGGTCGTGCCTATATCTAGGCCAACGATGATGCGTTCGTCACTCATTTCCTTCGCTCACTCCCCAAGGGTAGACCGCTGCGCGGTCCCCTTGCTGATTCGTCCACGCGGCCCAATGACGCTCGAGCGTGGCCACGTCGGGGGTGTAGAGGCTGCCATTCGCCAGCTCGATGTCAAAGCCTTCCGGCGTGTAGCTTATCACCCGCGGCTCGTAGGCAGACAACAGCGCCACGAGCTCCAGGGCCTCATCTGTACGGGGTTCCCCCCACCCGGTCAGGCGGGGCAAGCTCTCATGTTCAGCGGGCGACAGGCCGGGCAGCACCGTGCCGTCGAGCGCCCAGGCGGTCTCGCCGTCGCTCAGCACGGGCGTCCTCTCCCATACCGTGATCGATACGGTGTCCGGCCAGTGGCGTATGACGCTCGCCCGCTCGATCCACGGGTCGCGCTCAAGGTCGGCAAGGCTCCAGCGGTTGACCCACAGGAGCGGATAACCCTGGTCGACACCTGCGAGGTGGGCAATCTGTTCCGGTCCGTAGCGCTGCGTGCCCGACACGACGACCTGCTCTACGCGGGGGTAGAACCAGCTGCCGGCCAGGAGCAGGACGGCGAGCGCGAGGAGGGCGTAGACCAGGGGCCGCATTATCGCTGCCCGCCATGTCCCTTCCGGTCAGCTGGAGGCGTTGTAGGCACTGACCGCCCCTTCCAGTTCCTTCGCCGCGGTGTGACTGGCCGAGAGATCCCGCGCCACCTGCCACACGTCCCCCGCCCCCAGCGTGATGACCAGGTCGTCGGCGTGGAGCGTCTCGCGCAGGTAGTCGACAGCCTGCTGCTGCCCCAGGTAAGTCGCGCTCTTGCCGGCATCCCTGAGCCGGTCGACGATCAGGTCGGGGGAGACTCCCGGTATGGCGGCCTCGCCGGCCGCGTAGACGTCCAGGACGACGATCTCATCGGCCAGGCTTGCCGCATCGGCAAGCGCCCGCCAGTGGCGTGCGGTCCTCACCCACCTGTGCGGCTGCAGCACGGCCCGCACCCGCCTGCCGGTGTTGCGGGCCGCGTTGAGCGTCGCCTCCACCTCGGTGGGGTGGTGAGCGTAATCGTCGATGATCATGGGGCCGTCGGCGTCGCCCCATCGCTGCCAGCGGCGCCCGACGCCGCGGAACTCCTCCAGCGCCGTGATCAGCCTCGCGGTGTCCAGGCCGGTGAGCGAGGTGGCCGCCAGGGCCGCGGCTGCGTTCATCACGTTGTGCAGTCCGGGAACTCCCAGTGCGACGGGAAGCCGTTCGCCCTGCGGCGTCCTTAGCAGGAACCGGCTGGAGGCCGGGCCCAGCTCCACGTTCTCCACCCCGTAGTGCGCCTGGGGGGAGCGTCCGAACGTGATGACGTCTGGTACCCCTTCCAGCAGGGTATCGAGACCCGGCCAGTCGGCGCAGGCGACGACGCGTTCGGCATTGAGGGCGAAGCTGCGCGCCGCTTCCCGCAGGTCGGCCAGGCTCGCATGGTAGTTGCGGCGCTCCTGGTGTTCACCGGCGACGTGGTCGTCATCCAGGTTGATTATCACGGCGATTTCCGCCGCGAGGTGGGCGAATCCGGGATCGGACTCGTCGACCTCGGCCACAAGCCAGTCGCCGTTCCCGACCCGCATGCTGCCGGCGAGGGCGGGCAGGACCGCACCAATCTGCACAGACGGGTCGCTGCCGGCCGAAAGCAGGATTTGCGCGATCATGCCCGAGGTGGTGCTCTTGCCGTGCGTACCGGTGACGCCTATTGCAGGGATCTCCCGGAAGAGTTGGGCGAGCAGCTCGATGCGTCTGAGCACCCGTACTCCCCGGCGGCGCGCCTCGACCAGCTCGGGTTCGTCGTGCGCCACTGCGGTGGTCGTTATCAGGGTGTCGACGCCTTCCAGGTGGCTGGGGTCGTGTCCGACCTCCACCTCGATGCCGAGAGCCCGCAGCTCCGGCAGAGAAGCTCCCGCATTCGCATCACAGCCGCTCACGCGGAAGCCCAGTGCATGAAAGTGGCGTGCGAGGCTTCCCATGCTCACGCCACCGATACCCATGAAGTGGAGGTGTCTTCTGCTCATCTCTGATCTGCAGGTACCGCGGTCACGGCACCGGCCCCTTCTGCAATCCTCTCGAGCTTGTCGGCAAACCGGCCGGTCGCGCCGGCAGGGGAGAGCGCTGCTGCGGCCCGGGCGTACTCGACCCGCGCTTCCTCAGCCAGCAGCTCCCGCCATATCGAGGGGAGATTGCCCAGATTCTTCTGTTCGAGTACCCGCCCCGCGCCCGCGCGTTCGAACTCGAGGGCGTTGTGCAGCTGGTGGTTCTCGGCGCTCGTCGGGAGCGGCACCATGATGAGTGGCACGCCGTGGAAGGCGGCCTCGGAGAGAGTGCCGTAGCCTGCCCTGGTGATGGCGAGATCGGCGGCACTCCAGGCGAGGCTCGCGTCGACGAAACCGCGCGTGACGTAGTTTGCGATTCCGGCCGAGCCAACCCGCACATCCTCGATATGCGCCTCTCCCGTGCTGTGCAGCACGAGCGGGCGAATGTCGCGCAGCTCCCGCAACGCCTCGAGTACCGCCTTGTTGAGGGCAAGCGAACCTTGCGAACCACCCATCACAAGGGTGAGCGTACCGCTCTCGGGCAGGCCCAGGAGGCGACGTGCTTCACTTCTCCCGTAGCGTTGCTCCCGCACCGGGTAGGGCACGACGGTACTGTCGCGCGCCTTCAGGCGCCTGAGGGCTGCCGTTTGCGAGGCGATCACGAGCCTCGCCCGGGAGGCGAACAGGCGCGTCACCAGTCCCGGGTAGGCGTTCTGTTCGTGGAGCACGAGCGGCGTCCTGGTGAGCAGGGAGGCGGCCGCGCCGGGAAATGAGGCGAAGCCGCCGAATCCGACCATCACGGCGGGACGATGCCGGCGAACGAAGCCTACCGCCTGGGTCACCCCCGCAAGGGAGGTGAAGAGCGCGCGCGGGTCGGGGCGCTGCCGGTCCAGCTTGCCGGTCAGAACGCCCGTGAACGGAAATCCCGCCTCCTGCGCCAGCCTCTCCTCGACGCCATCCCGCTGGCCCAGGAAGTGAACCTCATGCCCGCGCTCCTGAAGCTCGGTGCCGATCGCGATGGCAGGGTAGATGTGGCCGCCGGTTCCCCCGGTGGCGAACACAAACCGGCTCATGCGGTCGCCTCCTGCCTGCGCGACTCGCGGTACGCACTGTGGATGAAGCCTGTGGCGATCGATACGCTGATGAGGCTGTTGAGTCCGTAACTCACGAAGGGTAATGGTATCCCCGTTACCGGGAAAAGTCCTGAGGCAACGAGCAGATTGATGGCCGCCTGGCCACATATGTACGCGGTCGCGCCGGCCGCGAGCAGGCTGCCGGGGCCGGGTTTGGCTGCGGCGATGCGGATTCCTCTGCCTGCCAGGAGGACGTAGAGGGCGATGAGCGTGAGGATGCCCAGGAAGCCGAGCGCCTGCCCCACGGATACGGCCACCATGTCGGTCTCCGATTCGGGCACGTAGTTGGGCCTGCCCGGACCTATGCCGACTATGCCCGCCTCCATGAGGGTGCGCTGCGCGCGGTACGACTGGTAGGAGGTGGAGGAAACCTGGCTCTGCTCACCCCACAGGTCCTGGAAGCCCGCGAGCCGCTCCCCGATGTAGGTGAACTGGCTCAGGTAGGAGCCGGCCACGAGCAGCGCGATCAGGCCGGCGAATGCGCTGATCGACAGCAGCCGGGTGATCGAGGTGCCCGCGGCTATCATCACCGCGAAGGCCAGCGCGAAGAGGAACGCTGCCGTGGACACGTCCGGTTCCACGACGATGAGGCCGGCCGCGAGGCCAATCACCACCATGGGCCGCCAGATTTGCCAGTCGCCCAGGTGGTTGTGGAAGAAGGCGGTGAGGTAGGCGATGACGGCCACCTTCATCAGCTCGGAGGGCTGGAGGCTCACGCCACCAATGAGCAGCCACCGTTTGCTCTCGCTCCCCGCCGGCGAAACACCCACGATGAGCACGAGGATCAGCATGGCGAGCACGCTCAGGTAGGCGGCGGGGGAGAGGCGCACTATCGCCATGGGCCGCAGGCGGCTCACCAGGACGGTGAGCAGCAGGGCAGCGGCGAAGCGGAGTCCGTGCTCAAGTGCCAGGGAGGGCTCGGCGGTCGCGACGCCCAGGATGCCCAGGGCGCCCAGCAGCAGCTGGATGGTCAGGAGGAGGGGGTCCATTGCACCTCCTCCTGGACTACCTCCCGGAACACCTGCGCGCGTTCCCGGTAGTCGCCGAACTGGTCGAAGGAGGCCGCCAGCGGGGCGAAAAGGACCGTGCCGCCATCCTGCTCCAGCGTTCTGCAGGCGAGCCGGACTGCCTCCCGCAGCGCTGCGCGGCCGTCCGGTTCGGTGACCACGTGGGCCGGTACCCACTGGCCTGCAATCCGGGCGAACGGCTCGCCGGCCTGGCCGATGCCTATGAACAGCCGGACCCGCTCACGGACGAGGTTCTCCAGTGGCTGCAGGTCGGCGCCCTTGCTGCGCCCCCCGGCTATCCAGACGACCGGGCCGTCCGTCGCCTCGAGGGCCGCCCGGACCGCCAGTTCACGCGTGGCGATCGAGTCCTCGATGAATGCGATCCGGTCGGTCCTGGCCACCACGCTGTAGCGACCAAGCAGCCCGGTGAAGCCAGGCAGAGCCCCCCGTATCCGTTCAACGTCCAACCCCGCCCCGTAGGCGAGCAGGGCGACCGCCAGGGCGTTGGCGTGGTTGTGGCTGCCCTCTACGGCCAGCTGTGCGGTGTTCAGAAGGAGTTCGCCATGCAGCCACAGGTCACCGTTGGCATCCCGCCAGGCGGCCGCTGGTCCCTGCAGCGAGAAGCCGGCAGTCCGGGCGGTAGATTCGCGTGCCCAGGACCGCAGGGTAGGGTCGTCGGCGTTGTATACGAACAGGTCCTCGTCCTGCAGGTTGCTGATCAGGTTCCGCTTGGCGCGGTGGTAGGTGCTCACGTCGCGATGCCGGTCGAGGTGGTCGACGCCCAGGTTGAGGACGGCAGCGACCTTCGGGCGCAAGGTGGGGCAGCGCTCCAGCTGGAAGGAGGACAGTTCGACTACCGCAGTGGAGTCGGGCCGGGCGACCCGCGCCAGGGCGGGGTCGATGTTGCCGCCGGCGTAGGCGTCGACGCCGTTGGCCTTCAGCACGTGGGTGAGCCAGCTGGTTACGGTGCCCTTGCCGGCGGTGCCGGTGATGCCGATTATTTCGCAGTCGATCGTTCGGTAGACCCATTCGACTTCACCGATCACTTCCACGCCGTGATCCCTGAATGTCTGCAGGTCGGGATGGTCGATGGGTACGCCCGGCGCGGCCACGCAGACTTGGGCTATCCGGGCTGCATCGGTCGACTCTCTCAAGCGCGTGGCTCCCAGGGCGCTGGCAGCGTCGATATCGGCCCCACTGGCCCGGTTCTCCATGAAGTAGAGTTCGTGCCCCTGCTTCCGGCACAACTCCAGGAGCGCCAGGCCGGAGCGTCCCAGTCCGTAGGCAAGGACCTTCATGCCGCACCGCCCATGAGCGAGTAGGCGAGCGCCACGCACACCGCCGTCACCAGCCAGAAGCGGAACGCCACCTGGACCTCGCTCCAGCCCGACAGTTCGAAGTGGTGATGCAGCGGACTCATGCGCAGGATCCGCTTGCCGCCGGTGGCGCGGAAGTAGCTGACCTGCAGGATGACCGAGAGCACCTCGAGTACCGGTACCAGCGCAATGAGCGGCAGGTACCAGGTCATGTCGCCTATTATCGCCAGGCCGGCGATCCCGGCACCGAGCGCCTCGCTGCCTACACCGCCCATGAAGACCCGCGCGGGTTTGGCGTTGTACCAGAGGAAGCCCAGCAGGGCGCCCAGGAGTGCCAGCGCAAGCGGCTGTGCCAGGAACAGCAGCAGGATGATCGCCGTGATCCCGGCCGCCAGACCATCGAGACCGTCAGAGAAGTTGAAGGCGTTGATCGAACCGACGATCACGAACGCGAAGCCCAGCAGGTCGAGCCAGTAGATGTCGAAGAGCACGTACCCCTGATCGACCGCGTAGAAGGAGAAGCCGAAGGCGATCAGGGCCTGGGCGAGGATGCGCCAGCGGGCGAGAGCCCCCGTGCTGGCATCGGCCCCGTCCTGCCCTGTGGCAATCCGGTTCTTGCGCGCCAGCGAGGTGAGGTCGTCCCACAGGCCCACTGCGCCGCTGCCAAGCACGAGCAGCAGGAGGGCGAGAGCATGGTCCCCGCCCTGGCCTGTGAGCAGCCAGGTGATGGCGGCTCCCAGCAGGAAGGCGACACCGCCCATGGTGGGCGTGCCCTCCTTCTTCACATGCTCCCTGGGCCCGTCACGCCGGACCGACTTGCCCCAGCCGAAGCGGGACGCCAGCTGGATGTAGGTGCCGGTCAGGAGGAGCGAGATGACGGCGGCAAGGGCAATCTTCACCTGGTGCCTCCGGACGCGGCCCTCTCGCCGTCGCGGGATGCCTGCAGCAAGGCCTGCACGACCTTCTCCAGCCGTACGCCCCGGGATCCCTTCACGAGTACCGTTGCCCCCGCAGGAATCCGGTGGAGCAGTCGGGTGGCCTCCTCGGCGTCGTGCACCGTGAGTGACCGGGGGTTGGCCTGCTGAATGTAGGCAGCCTCGGGTCCGACGGCGATGACCAGGTCGAGCCCAATGCTGGCCTCACCGATCTCGAGGTGATACCGCCTTGACTCCTCGCCCAGTTCGAGCATGTCGCCAAGGATGGCCACCCACGGCTGTGGTTGCTCTCTGAGCACGTCGAGGGCGCTGGCCGCCGAAGCGGGGTTGGAGTTGTAGCTGTCATCGATGATGCGCAGGTCGCCCGCCTTCTTCAGTTGGAGGCGGGAGTCCTCCAGGTTGCACTGGCTCAGCCTCGAAGATAGCACAGTTGCCGGAATGCCCAGTGAACGGCCTACGGCAAACGCCGCTACGGCGTTGGTTGCGACTGCGCAGCCGGGAGCGTTGACCGTAAAGGTGGCGCCCCCTGCCTTCACCTCCTGGTGCCACTCACCCTTACTCGCTACGCAGCCCTGGACGCCGACCCCCGGTTCGTCCTGCAGCCCATTGCGGCACTCGCTGCGCAATCCATAGGTCTGCAGGCCAGGCACAGGTTCCGGGAGCAGCGCTGCTGCCTGCAGGCTGGCGAACCTCACCGGCGACCTCTTCAGGAGCAGGCTCTTTTCGCGCGCCACTCCCTCGAGGGAGCCCAGCCGCTCCAGGTGGCTGGGGGCGATCGCCGTGAGGACACCGATGTCCGGCCTGACCAGTTCAACGAGCTGCTCCATCTCGCCGGGGTGGTCTATTCCCAGCTCCAGGACGAGCGGCCGCTCAGGATCCTCCACGGCTGCGCCGACCATACGGGCGGCGAGCGCCGGCAGAGTATTGAGGTTGCCGGCAGAGTAGAACGCGTTGAGGGCGCAAGCCAGGTACTGCTTGGTCGTGGTCTTGCCAACGGAGCCGCTCACGGCGACTACCGGTCCGCGCAGCTGCTCGCGTGCGTAGGCTGCCAGCCTGTACAGGGCCTTCCGGGCGTCCGGCACTATCACAGCACCCGGATAGTCACGATCTGACACGACGAAGGCCGCCCCCATTTCGACGGCCTGTGGAGCGAACCGGATACCGTGGCCGCGTTCACCCTGAAGCGCGAAGAAGACCTGACCCGGCCTCAGGCGCTCCGTGCTGAACTCGACTCCCACTGCCCGGGGCAGGGCAGCGCCCGGAAGGCGTGCTTCCGGGAGGAGCTGTGCGATAAGGTGTGCGGTCAGTTCCATGTCGTATCAGGCGTCCAGCCCATATGAGTCACTTACACATCTTACACAAAGGTGGTGGATGGGGCGCGGGCAAATCGATTACGTATCTCTCACCTGTTATTCGTACTGCGCGACGGCACTCGGGGCCGGCCCCTGGCCGGCAGCTGCCACCGCCTTGGTGCCGATTTCGCGGAAGAGAGGGGCGGCCACGTATGTGCTGGATGTGTCCACGCGCGGCTTGTGGACGTATACGGACATGATCACCTGTGGCTCGTCGGCGGGGTAGAAGCCCGAGAAGCTCAGGTTGTAGTCATCCTCGAGATAGGTGCCGGCCGCGGCGTCGTACACGTCGGCGGTTCCAGTCTTGCCGGCAACGGTAACGTCGGGGATCCGGGCGCGCCTCGCGCCGCTGTTGTCGACGGTGTGCTGCAGCATCTCGCGCAGCTCGCGGGCAACCCAGGGGGAGATCACCTGGTAGGGCTCGGGTACGCTCTCGCCCTCCACGAGGTAAGGGGTCACGAGCTGACCGTCGTTGGCGAACACCGAAAATGCCATGGCCATCTGCAGCGGGGTTACGGCGATGCTCTGGCCAATGACTATGGAGGCCTGATCCTGGGGTACCCAGTGCTGCCAGGGGTTGATGATTCCGGGCCGGGTGAACAGCGACTGGAGCTCCGGGGAGCGGCCGAATCCGAAGCGGTGAAGCCAGCGGTAGATCTCATCGGGCTCGTACTCCTCGGCGATGACGAGCATGCCCGTGTTGCTGGAGAAGCGCAAGATGTCCTTCGCCAGCAGGTGGTCGTCGTGGCTCACCACATCGCAGAAGGTGTTCCAGCCCACCCGCTTGCAGGGTTTCGACTCGATGAGCTGCTGCGGCGTGATGCGGCCGTCCTCCAGCGCGGCGGCAATGATCATCGGTTTCATGACCGAACCCGGTTCGTGCTGCTCCAGGAAGGCCCGGTTGATCAGGGCATCACGGTCGTAGAAGCCCTGATTGTTCGGGTCGAACTCAGGGTAGGAGGCGGCAGCGAGGATGCGACCGGTACCGGCTTCCAGCATGACGACCGCGCCGCTTTCGGCCTCAGTCTCCTCGATCGTCCGGCGCAGCTCGCTCTGTGCGGCGGCCTGGTAGGTGGGGTCAATCGTAAGCCGGACGTCTTCGCCCATCTGCAGCACCTGGTCGTACGAGTATTCGACGCCCTCCAGGCCATAGCGGCCATCGGGTTGGATGCGGCCGCTGAAGCCGATCAGGTGTGCAGCGAGGGTACCTTCGGGGTAGCGGCGGTACTCCGGCTGGCCCTCCGCGAGGATGGTGCCGTCGGCCGCCAGGATCCTGCCGCGGGGTATCGGGTCGGGGAGAGCCCCGGGCCACAGCGGCGTGCCGGTGCCGTACATGGCGAAGCCGGCCAGGGCGAGCAGCAGTGGCACGGTGATGGCCAGGTGCAGCAGGTGGCGGCGCGCCAGGAAGAGCTGCGCAGGGGCTTCCTGCTCGGCCATATCAGACGCCCTGGTGCCGGCGCGGCCCATGTCCCTGGGGCGCAGGAATGCGTTCCGGCCGGTGATTTGATCTCCCCTTATTGCCATGCTGTCCTCACAGTGAGTCCCGTCGCCGGAGTTTGCCGGGCGGGTGGCGTGTCATACAGGACGTGCCGTGTTTCCTCGACCTCTGGCGCCGGGACCATTCCGTTTTCGCGTGCCCAGTTGGCCACGGCCAGTGGACCTGAGATAGTGGCTGCCTGCTGCCGTAAAATAGTGATCTCCTCCTGAAGGAGCGCCTTCCTGTCCAGAAGGTCCCATTGGTGGTTGAACCGCGCCTGGTTGTTGGCTCCGAGCACTGCCAGGACGATCAGGGCGATTACGTAGAGCGGCACCAGCCGCTCAAGCCGCCAACGGGCAAGCGTCGACTCGTTCACCCGGTCCTCCTTTCAGCTATGCGCAGCTTGGCGCTGCGTGCGCGGGGATTCCGCGCGACCTCGGCCTCATCGGCGGTAACCGGACGCTTGGTCAGGACCTCCAGCCGGGCGTCGTCCCTGAATGCCCGCTTTACGAGCCGGTCCTCGAGGGAGTGGTACGAGATGATGGCGATCCGGCCGCCCGGTCGCAGGAGAGCGGGTGTCTTGAAGAGGAGGTCCTCAAGGGCGCCCAGCTCGTCATTGACGTAGATTCGCAGGGCCTGGAAGGTGCGCCGGGCCGGGTGGTTGCGCCGCTCCCGTGCCGGGTAGGCGCCCGCGACGATCTCGGTCAAACGCTCGGTCGTCGTGATCGGTTCCTCTTCGCGGGCCTCACAGATCGCCCGGGCGATCCTGCGCGAGTAGCGCTCCTCGCCGAACCTGAAGATGATCGCCGCCAGCTCCTCGCAGGGGAGTTCGTTGACGACATCGCGGGCGCTCTTCTCCTGTGTGCCCATCCTCATGTCCAGCGGACCGGAGTGTCGGAAGGCGAAGCCGCGGTGTGCCTCGTCGAGCTGCATGGATGAAACACCCAGATCGCAGAGCAGACCGTCAACAAGATCCACCCCCAGACCTTGGAGGTGCTCGTCGATGTCGCGGAAGTTTCCGGTGACAAGCTGGAAACGGTCGGCACCATACTGCTCCGCATAGCCGACGGCGCCCGGATCCTGGTCGATGGCCACGACCGAAGCGCCCGTGTCCAGGAAGGCCCTGGTGTGCCCCCCTGCCCCGAAGGTGGTGTCCACGATGACCTTGTCGGGACCTGCGTTCAGGTAGTCGAGAACCTGCTCCTCCAGGACCGGGGTGTGCGGCGCCTTCATCAGCCCACCAACTCGCTCAGCAGCTCGGGCGCGGGCGGCATCGTCTGCACCTGGCGCAGGTTCTCGTTCCAGCGCTCCTCGTTCCAGATCTCCAGGCGGTTCGGCGCCCCCGCCACGATCACGTTTCCGTTGATCTCGGCAAAGGTGCGGAGGGTAGCCGGGAGGGTTACCCGTCCGGCGCTGTCGGTTTTCGCCTTGGAGGCCCCCGAGTAGAAGAAGCGGATGAAGTTTCGGGCGTCAGGATCGGTTAGTGGCAGTTCGGTGAGGCGGTTCTCGATCCGCTGCCAGGAGGCTAGGGGGAAGACGTAGAGGCAACCCTCCATGCCGCGGGTGATGATCATTCCGCCGTCGACGAACTCACGAAAGGCGGGGGGCATGATTACCCTCCCCTTGTCGTCGACCGAGTACTGGAACTCCCCGAACGGCACCTTGCTGGTCTCCCACCTTTCTCCACTCGCGCTCGCTCAGGGGCAGTTGCGTTTATCGTTCTCTTCCCCTTGGGCATCGCAAGAACCGCTAATGGAACGTTAGCACAATTCTACCACACTCTCCCACAATTCCCCACAAATTACTCAAATAGTTGCCACGCTCCCCACCTGAGGCGCACGGGGGCGCCCGGGAGCCTGTCGGAAACTGCTGCTGGAGCCCCGCCGAAACCGTGCTGCCTACCCGCTCGGGAGCAACAAAAAAGGCGAACGCCTTGTCGCGTTCGCCAATTGGTTGCAGGTGGGCGTGTAAGCCGGGTTCTGTCCCCTCGCGGGGTCTGATCATCTGTCTGGGACGCACGTCACCGTGCGCCTCGAGCGGTCAACCCGGAGATTGTAGCGAGCCGGGCTAGCTCTTTCTCCCTATCGGACCTTGCACCGGGTGGGGTTTACCCAGCTTCCCCTGTTACCAGGAGAACTGGTGCGCTCTTACCGCACCCTTTCACCCTTACCTTCGCCAAGCGAAGGCGGTTTGCTTTCTGTTGCACTTGCCGTCGCCTTACGCGCCCAGCCGTTAGCTGGCACCCTGCCCTGCGGTGCCC
>Ga0209487_1001161_pt1 | contig 22671 bp, 17 predicted proteins | sample Poulit2012_FD_187524 | JGI IMG/M metagenome (GOLD analysis project Ga0209487, IMG submission 187524) | Agricultural soil microbial communities from Georgia to study Nitrogen management - Poultry litter 2012 (SPAdes) (version 2) | ecosystem: Environmental > Terrestrial > Soil > Agricultural land...
GACCTCGCCGATGCGCTCCATCAACGACAGCACCCAGCCGATGAGCCCCTCGTACTCCGCCGACTGCGCCCCGGCCAACGCCGCCGAGGCGCCGGTCAGCACAGCACTGCTCAGCACAGCACCGCTCAGCACGGCAGTGGTCCGGCCCGGTGACCGGAGCACCAGCGGGACTTGGCGCAGCACATCGCCCCAGTGTGCCCGCCATGGTCGCGCGTCCGCCACACGACTTGGAGGCGGCAGGGCACCACTTCGTGAGCCCGCAGCACACCGCTTCGCGTGCCCGCGGTCGGCGCAACCGCTACGAGTTGGTGGTGTGCCATGATGGAGCCATGTGTTCGTTCCCGCGTCGATTTAGCCGGCCCGTCCGTGGGCCTGCGCGCGGTTGAGCCACGCAGTCACGCCCCGGGCGGGCCATCCCGACCACCAGCAGTGACCACTCCCGGAAGGTTCGTATGTCCAGCCCGATCTCACCTCTGGATACAGAGGCCATCGACAGTGCCGTCGCAGATGCCCTGAGCGCCATCGCCGCGTCGAGCAACCTCGAGGAACTCAAGCAGGCGCGGATCACCCACCTCGGCGACTCCAGCCCGTTGGTCTTGGCCAATCGGGCGATCGGCTCCCTGGACAAGGCGGACAAGGCAACCGCAGGCCGAGCCATGGGCCAAGCCCGCGGCCGGGTGAACAAGGCGCTCGCGGAGCGGGAGGAAGTGCTGACCGCCCAGCGCGATGCGGAGGTACTGCGCACGGAAGCCGTAGACGTGACCATCCCGGTGAACCGGCGGCCGATGGGGGCCCGGCACCCGCTGGAAACACTGAGCGAGGAGATCGCCGACTTCTTCATCTCGATGGGCTGGGACATCGCCGAGGGCCCCGAGGTTGAACACGAATGGTTCAACTTCGACGCGTTGAACTTCGGCCCGGACCACCCCGCGCGGCAGATGCAGGACACGTTCTTCGTGGCCGATGAGGACGACGGCGCGGCGGAACACCTCGTGCTGCGCACGCATACCTCCCCGGTGCAGGCCCGCACCATGCTGGAACGCGGGGTGCCGGTGTACGTCGCCTGCCCCGGGAAGGTGTTCCGCACCGACGAACTGGACGCCACCCACACCCCGGTGTTCCACCAGGTGGAGGGACTTGCGGTGGACAAGGGGCTCACCATGGCCCACCTGCACGGAGTGCTGGACCACTTCGCCCAGGCGATGTTCGGCGCCGAGGCCCACACCCGGATCCGGCCGAGTTTCTTTCCATTCACCGAGCCCAGCGCCGAGATGGACCTGTGGTTCCCGCAGAAGAAGGGCGGGCCGGGCTGGATCGAATGGGGCGGCTGCGGCATGGTCCACCCGAACGTCCTGCGAGCCTGCGGCATCGACCCGCAGGAGTACACCGGTTTCGCCTTCGGCATGGGTCTGGAACGCACCTTGATGCTGCGCCACGGCATCGAGGACATGCACGACATGGTCGAGGGCGATATCCGCTTCTCACTGCAAGGAGGCCGCTGATGCCGCACGTAACGGTCGACTGGTTGCGTGAGCACGTCGAGGTCCCACCGGGCACCGCCATCACCGACGTGGCCGCCGCCCTGGTCCGGGTGGGGCTGGAGGAAGAGGAGATCCACACCCCCGAGATCACCGGACCGGTGGTAGTGGGCCGGGTGCAGGAGATCACCAAGGAGGAACACTCCAACGGCAAGACCATCGCCTGGTGTCAGGTGGACGTCGGCGAGCACAACCCCGAAGATGCCGAGACGCGCGGCATCGTGTGCGGTGCGCACAACTTCACCGAGGGCGACGCCGTGGTCGTGGCCCTGCCCGGAGCGGTGCTACCGGGCGGCTTCGAGATCAGTGCCCGAAAGACGTACGGTCACGTCTCGGACGGGATGATCTGCTCCGCCGCCGAACTGGGCGTGGGGGAGGACCACGCCGGCATCCTCGTGCTCGACGAGGACGCACCCGACCCCGGCAGCGACGCCCTGAGCCTGCTCGGACTGGACCAACAGGTACTGGAGGTCAACGTCACCCCGGACCACGGGCACTGCTTCAGCGTGCGCGGAATCGCCCGGGAGTACGCCCACGCCACGGGCGCCGTGTTCACCGACCCCGCGCTCCCGAACACCGCGCCGCCGGGCCCAACCGATGAGGGTTTCGCCGTCGCCGTAGAGGACCGGGCCCCGATCCACGGGCAGGTGGGCTGCGACCGGTTCAGCACCCGCATCGTGCGCGGTGTGGACCCGCAGGCGCCGACCCCGGACTGGATGGCCAGACGGCTGCGGCAAGCCGGGATGCGACCGATCTCGGTGGCCGTGGACATCACCAACTACGTGATGCTGGACCTGGGCCAGCCCATCCACGCCTACGATCTGGACAGCCTCGTGGCGCCCATCGTCGTACGCCGCGCCCGGCCAGGTGAGCGCCTCACCACGCTCGACGACGTGAAACGTACCCTGGATGCCGAAGACCTGCTCATCACGGATTCCGCCGGCGGGCACGGCGCCCGCATCCTCGGCCTGGCGGGGGTGATGGGCGGGGCGGAGACCGAGGTCGATCCGGGAACCACCGATGTGCTCATCGAGGCCGCGCATTTCGATCCGATCACCGTGGCGCGCACCGCCCGGCGCCACCGCCTGCCCTCGGAGGCCGCCAAACGGTTCGAACGGGGCGTGGACCCGCAGTTGCCGCCGGTTGCCGCGCAGATGGTGGTGGATCTCCTGGTGCGCTACGCCGGTGGCCGGGAGGACGCCGCGGTGAGCGACTTGGACAACACCACCGCCCCGGCGCCCATCACCTTGGATTCCGGGCTGCCCGCGCGCCTCGTTGGGGTGGATTACACCCTGCAGCAGGTGCGCCAGACCCTCACCGACCTGGGCGCGAAGATCACTAACTCCGATTCCGGCGACTTGGTGGTGGTCCCGCCCTCCTGGCGGCCGGACCTAACCGGCGCTGAGGACCTGGTCGAGGAGGTCGTCCGCCTGCAGGGGTATGACCAGGTGCCCTCGGTGCTGCCGACCGCCCGGCCCGGACGGGGCCTGACGGCGGCGCAGCAGCGGCGCCGGCGGGTGGCGCAGGCGCTGGCAGACGCCGGAATGGTGCAGGTACTGACCTATCCCTTCACCAGTGCGCAGCGCGATGATGAGTTGGGCCTTGCCGACGACGACGAGCGCAGATTGGCCATGCGGCTCACCAACCCGTTGACCGACAAGCAGCCCTACCTGCGCTCTACCTTGTTGCACACCCTGGTCGACGCCGCGGTCCGCAATGTCGGCCGGGGGCTGACCGATGTGGCAATCTTCGAGATCGGCATGGTGACCAAACCCGGCCGCCGCCAGGCCAGTCCGCTGCCGTCTCTGGGAGAACTGCCCTCCGCGGCAGACCTGGCCGCGATCCACGCGGCCGTGCCGGACCAGCCGCGCCACCTGGCCGGCGTGTTCACCGGGCACGCAGACCTGCCCGGGGTGCACACCGCGGCCCGTGCCGCCGACTACACCGATGCGATCAGCGCCGTGCAGCGTATCGCCGGCGTGCTCGGCCTGGACGTGCGGTTGGAAGCCGATCCCGACCGGCCACCATTCCACCCCGGACGGTGCGCCCAGGTTCGCGGGCCTGCGGACCAATCGTTCGGGCATGCCGGAGAGTTGGCCCCCAAGGTCATCACCGCGCTCGGGTTACCTGCGCGCACGGTGGCCTTCGAGGTGGACCTGGATGCGATGATCGCGGCCGCGCCGCAGGGCCCGGCGCAGTTCCAGCCGGTGTCCACCTACCCGGCTGCGAAGGAAGACATCGCGCTCGTGGTGTCCCGCGCTGTACCCGCCGGGCAGGTGCTGGCAACGGTGCGCGACGGGGCCGGGGAACTGGCCGAGTCGGTGCACCTGTTCGACCGGTACGAGGGTGAGTCCATCGGCCCCGATCAGGTCTCGCTCGCGTTCGCGCTCCGCTTGCGGGCCCCGGACCGCACACTGACCGCCGAGGACTCCGCCCGGGTCCGCGAACAAGTCGTGGCCCTGGCGGCGGAGCGCCACGGCGCACACCTTCGCACCTGACGTCGCAAACGCCTCGAATTCACCGCGACGAGCCACGCTACGACGCCGGGGACCTTGGTCCCTGTCGAGTCGGCGTGGGCGCGGGCATGCTGGTGGTATGAAGATCATGGTTGCGGTGGCCTCCACCTACGGCGCCACCCATGAACTCGCTAGCTGGGTCCGTGACGCACTGGCGGATGCGGGCCACACCGTCACCCTTGAGCGGGTGGACCAGGTGACGGATCTAGAAGCCTACGATGCGGTGGTCCTGGGCTCGGCCGTCTACATCGGGCGCATCCTGACCCAAGCCCGCCAGTTCGCTCGCCGACTGGAGAGTGAGTTCGCTCCGAAACCCGTGTGGGTATTCGCCTCCGGCATGAAGAACAACACTGCGAATCCGCTCCAACCGAAGTACACCCAGCCGCAGCATCCTCCCTATTTCGGGGGCCAGTACCCGATCTTCGGTGGACGGGTGGAACCAAGCGAACTGGGGCCGGCGGAACGCGCCCTGGCCGGGTTCGTCGGCTCCCGGGGGAAGGACGCCCGCGATCGGAAGGTCGTGCGGTCCTGGGCGCAGCGGGTCGAGGAGCAGATGCGCCGCGCATCAGCCGCCTGAAGCCAGCGGGGCGCCTGCGGCCTGGCCACCGGGTGCGAGAGCACGCAGAGTTCAGGAACGAGCGGGACTCAGGGAACGAGTAGCACCTTGCCGGTGGTGCGCCGCCCCTCGAGCGCACTGTGCGCCTCGCCGGCTTCGCTCAACGGGAACTGCGCACCGATGCGCACCTGTAGCGCCCCCTTCGCCGCGGCGTCGAACACCGCTTTGGCCCGGTACAGCAGTTCGGCCCGCTGCGCGATGTAATGGAACACCGTCGGCCGGGTGACGAACAGGGAACCGGCGGCGTTCAGTCGCTGCAGGTCGAACGGTGGCACCTGGCCGGACGCGCCGCCGAACAGCACCATGAGCCCACGGGTGCGTACGCTGGCCAGGGAGCCGTCGAAGGTGTCCTTACCCACCCCGTCGTAGGCGACGTGGACACCCACCCCGTCGGTGAGATCACGCACGGTGCGGGAGAGTTCGGTGGTCATATCGGTGAACCGGTCGTAGCGGATCACCTCATCGGCGCCGGCGTCGCGAGACAGTTCTTCCTTCTCCTCGGTGGACACCGTGGTGAACACCCGGGCACCGCGGGACTTGGCCAGTTGAGTCAGCAGCAGGCCCACTCCGCCGGCACCGGCGGTCAGCAGCACGTCCTCGCTCTCGCGCAGATCGTGCACCCCGTCTATCAGCATGTGGGCAGTCATGCCTTGCAGGGGCAGGGCTGCGGCTGTGTACAGGTCCAGCCCGTCCGGTACCGGTACCACCTTGTCTGCGTCGATCGCCAGATAGTCGGCGTAGGAGTTCCCGCTGCTACCGGCCCAGGCAACCCGGTCGCCCACGGCCACGTCGCTCACCCCGTCCCCGACGGCGACCACTTCACCGGCGCCCTCGTTTCCCGGTACCAGCGGGAACTGCGCCTGGTAGACGCCGGAGCGGACGTAGGTGTCGTAGAAATTCACGCCCGCCGCCGCGACCTCGACCGCCACCTGCCCTGGACCGGGTGCAGGTTCGGGGCGTTCGGCTATTTGGAGGACGTGGGGACCGCCGGGTTGCTGTGCTTCGATGACGCGCATAGCACCCCAATCTAGGAGGTCGCGCGCTCCAATGCGCTCTGGCCGGGGTAATCGGCAGGTTCTTTGCCCAGGTGCTGGGCCACTTCGGTGCGGCGCTGCAGCACCTCCGGGCGCAGGTCCTCCATCTCGGCCAGGATGCGTTTGCGCACCCGCTTGGCGAGCAAGTCGACATACAACTGTCCCTGCAGGTGACCGGTCTCGTGTTGGAAGCAGCGGGCCAGGTATCCCCTCGCCTCGTGCTCCAGCGACTCACCTTCCTGGTCCATACCGTGCAGGCGCACGTGGTAGGGGCGGAACAGGTCCGCGCCGGGCCCGGGGACGGACAGGCACCCCTCGGTCATCTCCTCGGTCTCCTCGGAGAGCACCTCGATGTGCGGGTTGAGCACGTGACCCACGTGGCGCACACCGTCGCCGTCGGTGAGGTCGTAGACGAACACCTGCAGATCCACGCCCACCTGGTTGGCCGCCAGCCCCACCCCTTCGGCGACGAGCATCGTGGTGAACATGTCGTCGATGAGGTCGGCCAGTTCTCTGGTGCCGAACTCGCGCACCTCTTGGCAGGGGCGGTGCAGCACGGGTTCGCCGATCTCGGTGATCCGCCGCACCCGGCCGCGCTCGGCCATCGGAGTGATCAGCGGGAAGTCCGTCACGTCCACGCCCTGCAACAGGGTGCGCACCGGCCGGGTGGCCGGACCGGCATCGGCGCCCTCACCGTCGCGGTCGGCGACGGTATCTGCGTCCTCACCGGACTCGATGCCCGCGCCGTCGTGGGACTCGGGGCTGAGAGGGGGGTCCTCACCGGGGCGTGCGTGGTGGTCACTCATGTGCGCCATTGTCCCGCATCGACGCCCCTGGTGCCGACGCTGCACCGGCCGGCGCGGACGCGTGGGCAGCATCACCTCGTTGGGTGAGCGCACCCGCCAACCAGGCTGTATAGTTATGCAGGTGTCTGTATCTGTTGCTGTTGCTGGGGCCTCCGGTTACGCCGGCGGTGAGGTGCTCCGTCTGCTGCTCACCCATCCCCGGGTGCGTATCGGCGCGCTGACCGCCCACACCAAAGCCGGGGAGCCGCTCGGGGCGCACCACCCGCACCTCACCGCCCTGGCCGACCGGGTGCTGCAACCCACCACGGCCGAGTCGCTAGCCGGTCATGACGTGGTGATCCTCGCCCTGCCGCACGGCGCCTCGGGTCCGATCGCCGCCGAACTGGGCCCGGATGTGCTGGTGCTGGACTGCGGCGCCGATCATCGGCTGGCCGACGCCGCAGCCTGGGAGGCGTTCTACGGCACCGACCACGCCGGCACCTGGGCCTACGGCCTGCCCGAACTCATCCGTGTCGAGGACAACCAGGTGCGCCGCCAGCGTGACCTGCTCCGGGGTGAGCGGCGCATCGCGGTGCCGGGGTGCAACGTCACCGCCGTCACCCTCGGCTTGCAACCGGGGGTCGCGGCCGGGCTGGTGGAGGCCACCGACATCGTGGCGGTGTTGGCCAACGGGTACTCGGGGGCGGGTAAGAGTCTCAAGCCGCACCTGCTCGCGGCCGAAGGATTGGGTTCGGCCCAGCCCTACGCCGTCGGCGGGTCCCATCGGCACATCCCCGAGATCGAACAGAACCTGCAGGTAGCCGGCGCCGAACAGGTTCGGCTGAGTTTCACCCCCACCCTGGTGCCGATGGCCCGGGGGATCTTGGCCACCATCACGGCACCGCTGGCCCCGGGGGTCGACCCGGTCGGCCTGCGCCCGGCATGGGAGCAGGCGCTGGCCGAGGAACCGTTCGTGCACCTGCTTCCCGAAGGCCAATGGCCGACGACGGCCGCCACCACGGGAGCCAATATCGCTCAGGTGCAACTGGCCTACGACGCCCGCGCCCGGCGCATGGTGGCCATCTGCGCCCTGGACAACCTGGTCAAGGGCACCGCCGGGGCCGCCCTGCAATCGATGAACCTGGCTCTCGGCTGGCCCGAGACCACAGGCCTCCCGAGCAACGGAGTCGCACCATGACCGTCACCGCCCCCCGCGGTTTCCGCGCGGCCGGAACCAGCGCCGGCCTGAAGAGCGCCGGGAAGGACGTGGCCCTGGTGGTCAACGACGGCCCGCAGCACACCGGCGCAGCCGTGTTCACCCGCAACCGGGTCACCGGCTGGCCCGTGCAGTGGTCCCGCAATGCGGTCGCCGACGGCGTGGTGCGCGCGGTGGTGCTCAACTCCGGCGGCGCCAACACGTGCACTCCGCCGGAGGGCTACACCCACGTCGAACGCACCGCGGAGGCGGTTGCCGCACACACCGGCGGCAACGCCCAGGACGTGGTGGTCTGCTCCACCGGCCTGATCGGGGAACTGTTACCCATCGATTCGCTGCTGGCCGGGGTCTCCCGGGCCGCCGGTGAATTGAGCGCCGGCGGGGGACGGGACGCCGCCGAGGCGATCATGACCACCGACACCGTTCCCAAGACCGTGCAGATCGACACTGCGAGCTACACCATCGGCGGGATGGCCAAGGGTGCGGGCATGCTCGCGCCGTCACTGGCCACGATGCTGTGCGTGCTCACCACCGACGCCGTCATCGACGCCGACACCGCCGCAACCGCCCTGCGCGAGGCCAGCGCCGTCACCTTCGACCGGGTCGATTCCGACGGGTGCATGTCCACCTCCGACACCGTGGTGCTGATGGCCTCCGGCGCCAGTGAACACACGCCGGCCCCGGAAGAGTTCACCGCGGCCCTGACTCGGGCGTGCGCCCAATTGGCCAGGGCCCTCGTGGCCGACGCCGAGGGCGCCACCAAGGAGATCGCGGTGCGCGTCACCGGCGCCGACTCGGTAGGCGCCGCCGAAGCGGTGGGCCGGGCGGTGAGCCGGTCGAACCTGGTTAAGACTGCGATGTTCGGCCAGGACCCGAACTGGGGGAGGATCTTGGCGGAGGTGGGCACCGTCCCCGTCGAGGTCGCGCAGTTCGAGCCGACCGAGGTGGACGTGGCGATCAACGAGGTGTGGGTCTGCCGCGGCGGCGTGGCAGCCGCCGACCGTACCCAGGTGGACCTCACCGGCCGGGAGGTGCAGGTCCGCATCGACCTGCACGCCGGCACTGCTGAGGCCACCATCTGGACCAACGACCTGTCCCACGCCTACGTCCACGAGAACAGCGCCTACTCCACATGAACCACATCGAGCCCGCCGCGCCCAGGACCAGCACCGCGGCAGCCAGGATCAACACGGCCACCGACCTGGACCCGGACCAGAAAGCCGAGGTGCTCATCCAGGCCCTGCCCTGGCTGGAACGGTTCGCCGGAGCGGTGGTGGTGATCAAGTTCGGCGGCAACGCCATGGTCGATGACCGGCTGGAGCGGGCTTTCGCCCAGGACATCCGGTTCTTCCGCTACGCCGGCCTCAAACCCGTCGTCGTGCACGGCGGCGGGCCGCAGATCTCCAGCATGCTGCAACGCCTGGCGATCACCTCGGAGTTCCGCGGCGGGCTGCGCGTAACCACCCCCGAGACGATGGACGTGGTGCGCATGGTGCTGACCGGTCAGGTGCAACGCACCCTGGTCTCGGCGCTGAATACCGACGACCCGCTCGCCGTGGGGCTGTCCGGGGAGGACGCCGGGTTGTTCCGAGCCAAACGGCGGCAGGCCACCGAGGACGGCCGGCCGGTGGACGTGGGCCTGGTGGGCGACGTGGTGCAGGTCGACCCCCGCGCCGTGCAGGACCTGCTCGCCGCCGGACGTATTCCCGTGGTCAGCACCATCGCCCCGGACATCGACGACCCGGGTGCCGTGCTGAACGTCAACGCCGACACCGCCGCAGCGGCGCTCGCCGTCGCCCTGCGGGCCCAGAAACTCGTGGTCCTCACCGACGTGGAGGGCCTGTACGGCAACTGGCCCGACCCGGACTCGGTGATCTCGCAGATCCACGCCGGTGACCTGGCCCGGATGCTTCCTGCCCTCGCCGCCGGGATGGTTCCGAAGATGGAGGCCTGCCTGCGCGCAGTGCGCGGCGGGGTGCCCCAGGCCCACGTGATCGACGGCCGCAAGGCGCACTCACTGCTCCTGGAGATCTTCACCGACGAGGGCGTGGGCACGATGGTGCTGCCCGATGAGAGGACCGCATGACCACCCAGCACGAGCACCCCGACTGGCGCTCCCGTTACGCAGATGCCCTGATGAACACCTTCGGCCCTCCGCAGCGGGTGCTGGTACGGGGTGAAGGGGCCTACGTCTGGGATAACCAGGATCGGCGCTACCTGGACCTGCTCGGCGGCATCGCGGTGAACGCACTGGGGCACGCCCACCCCGCGCTGGTGGACGCGGTGTCCACCCAGGTGCGCACCTTGGGACACGTATCGAACTTCTTCGCCACCCCCGCCCAGATCGCCCTGGCCGAACAGTTGCTCGAACTCTGCCTGCCAGCGGGCGTGCCCCACGGGTCGGGAGTGTTCTTCACCAACTCGGGCACCGAAGCGATGGAGGCCGCCGTCAAACTCGCCCGGTTGCACGGCGGCCCCGAGCGCCCGCGGATCCTGGCGCTGGAGGGAGCCTTCCACGGCCGCACCCTCGGCGCGTTGGCGCTCACCCACAAGCCCGCCTACCGCGACCCGTTCGCACCACTGCCCGGCGGTGTGGAGCACCTTCCGTTCGGCGACGTGGACGCGCTGCGAGCGGCGTTCGCCGCTGGCGGGGAAAAAGTAGCCGCCATGGTGGTCGAACCGATCCAAGGAGAGGCCGGGGTGCGGCCACTGCCGGAGGGATACCTGGCGGAGGCGCGACGCCTCACCAGTGAGTACGGTGCGCTGCTGATCCTGGACGAGATCCAAAGCGGCATCGCCCGCACCGGACGCTGGCTGGCCCACCACCACGACCACGTGGGCGGGGGCATCACGCCCGACGCGATCGCACTGGCCAAGGGCCTGGGCGGGGGATTCCCCATCGGCGCCTTGGTCGGCGTGGGGGAGGCCGGGCAGACCTACACCCCTGGTCAGCACGGCACCACCTTCGGGGGCAACCCGATGGCCGCCGCAGCCGCCCTGGCCACCCTGGAGGAGATCGAGCGGGCCAACCTGTGCGAACACGTGCAGCACCTGTCCGCACGGTGGCGCACCGACCTGGCAGCGGTGGACCATCCCCTGCTCGCCGGTGTGCGCGGGGAAGGCCTGCTGCTCGCCGTGACGCTGGGACGACCGGTAGCCGCCCCGGCCGCGCAGGCAGCACTGGAGGCCGGATTCATCGTCAACCCGGTGGCGCCCGATGCGCTGCGGCTGGCCCCGCCGCTGATCATCGACCAGGAACAGGCCAACACCTTCACCCGGGCGCTGCCGCAGATTCTCACCGCCGCCGAGGAGAGTGCCTGATGCGACACTTCCGCAGCGACGACGACCTCAGCAGCGCCGAACAACGCGACGTCCTGGCCCGGGCGCTGGACCTGAAGGCCGACCGGTTCGCCTCCACCGCGTTGGCCGGGCCGCAGTCGGTGGCGGTGATCTTCGACAAGCCCACGTTGCGCACCCAGGTCTCCTTCGCCACCGCCATCACCGAGTTGGGCGGCTATCCCTTGATCGTCGAGGGCAGGCTGGCGGGCATCGGGCAACGGGAGTCGGTCGCCGACGTGGCGCGGGTGCTGGGACGGCAGGTGCGCGCCATCGTCTGGCGCACCTTCGCCCAAGCCGACCTGGAACAGATGGGCGAGTGGGCACAGGTTCCGGTTGTCAACGCCCTCACCGATGACTTGCACCCCTGCCAGGCGCTCGCGGACCTGCTGACCATCGCCGAACACACCGGCGGGGTGGCCGAGCGCGGGCCTGCGCTGCCAGGGCGCACCCTTGCCTACGTGGGCGACGGGTCGAACAACATGGCGCACAGTTACCTGCTTGCCGGGGCCCTGGCCGGGATGAAGATACGCATCGGCGCGCCGGAGGCATACCGGCCCCGCCCCGACATCCTCGCCCGGGCCGAACGGATCGCGGCCGGCACAGGGGCTGAACTCAGCGTGCACACCGACCCTGTTGCCGCGGTCGACGGCGCCACCGCGGTGGCCACCGATACCTGGGTATCGATGGGCCAGGAGGGGCAGGCGCAGGAGCGCCTCACCCCGTTCCTGCCCTACCAACTCAACGGCGAGCTGCTCGGCCGCGCCGCGCCGTCGGCGATCGTGCTGCACTGCCTGCCGGCCTACCGCGGCAAGGAGATCACCGACGAGGTGCTCGAGGGACCCGCCTCCGTGGTGTGGCAGGAGGCGGAGAACCGCCTGCACGTGCAGAAGGCGGTTCTGGAGTTCCTCCTGGGCGCCGCATGATCCCCGCTACCAAGGCCGCGCGCCACGCCCTGATCCGGCGCATCATCTCCAGTCGGCCGGTGCGTTCCCAGAGCGACCTGCTGCAGGAGTTGACCGCGCAGGAGGTTAGCGTCACCCAGGCGACGCTGTCCCGCGATCTGGAGGAACTGCGTGCCCACAAGGTCCGCGGTGCCGACGGCGGTACCCACTATGCGCTGCCTCCGGAGGGCCACGCCGTGGGGATCGCCCCCACCGCCACCGCCGAACAACTCTCCGCCCGGCTGGGCCGGCTGTGCACCGACCTGCTCATCAGTGCCCGAGCCTCGGGCAACTTGGTCGTCCTGCGCACCCCGCCCGGCGCGGCACAATTCCTGGCCTCGGCCATCGATCACTCGGTGCTGCCCCAGGTGTTGGGCACCATTGCCGGAGATGACACCATCATGTTGGTGGTCAGCGATGAGGGCCCGCACGCCGCACAGGCCGTCGCCGAACGTTTCCTCGCCCTGGCGCAGGGCGAGCACATCCCAACCCAAGAGGAGAACGAGTGAGCAAGGTACTGACGCAACTGCCGGTCGGGGAACGAGTCGGCATCGCCTTCTCCGGCGGCCTGGACACCTCCGTGGCGGTCGCCTGGATGCGGGAGGAAGGCGCAATCCCCTACACCTACACCGCAGACATCGGTCAGTACGACGAAACCGACATCGGCGGGATCCCCGCCCGGGCCAAGGAGTACGGCGCCGAGTTGGCCCGGTCGATCGACTGCCGCGGCCCGCTGGTGGAGGAGGGCCTGGCCGCGCTGGCGTGCGGCGCCTTCCACATCACCAGCGCCGGGCGTACCTACTTCAACACCACGCCGCTGGGCCGCGCCGTCACCGGCACCTTGCTGGTGCGGGCGATGCAGGAGGACGGCGTGGACATCTGGGGTGACGGGTCCACGTTCAAGGGCAACGACATCGAACGGTTCTACCGGTACGGGCTGCTGAGCAACCCGAACCTGCAGATCTACAAGCCGTGGCTGGACCCGCAGTTCGTCAGCGAACTGGGCGGGCGGACCGAGATGAGCCAGTGGCTCACCGAACGGGGGCTGCCCTATCGGGACAGCGCGGAGAAGGCCTACTCCACCGACGCCAACATCTGGGGCGCCACCCACGAAGCCAAGACGTTGGAACACCTGGATGTGTCCCTGGAGACGGTCGAACCCATCATGGGCGTGCGGTTCTGGGACCCCCAGGTGCACATCGAGACCGAGGACGTCACCGTGGAGTTCGTCGAGGGCCGCCCGGTGGCGATCAACGGCACCACGTTCTCCGACCCGGTCGCACTGGTGCACGAGGCCAACGCCATCGGCGGGCGGCACGGGCTGGGCATGTCCGACCAGATCGAGAACCGGGTGATCGAGGCCAAGTCCCGCGGCATCTACGAGGCTCCCGGGATGGCGCTCCTGCACATCTGCTACGAACGGCTGGTGGCGGCCATCCACAACGAGGACACCATCACCAACTATCGGGAACAGGGCCGCCGGCTGGGACAGTTGCTGTACCAGGGCCGGTGGTTGGACCCGCAGGCACTGATGATCCGGGAGTCCATCCAGCGCTGGATCGGCTCGGTCGTGACCGGCTCGGTGACCTTGCGCCTGCGCCGCGGTGAGGACTACACGATCCTGGATACCACTGGCCAGCACCTGTCCTACCAGCCGGAGAAGTTGTCGATGGAGCGCACCGAAGGTGCCGCGTTCGGACCTACCGACCGCATCGGACAACTGACCATGCGGAACCTGGACATCGCCGACTCCCGGGCGAAACTGGAGTTGTACGCCCAGCAGCCGGTGGACCAGGGCCAGGTCCTGGTGGAACACGGCACGCTGTTCGGAGCATTGCCCGGCGGGGGAGCGGACCGCATCGTGGACAACCCGGCCGTGGCCGATGAGGACCAGGAAGCCCTCGACGCCGCAGCGATGGAAGCAGGGACCGACTGATGCCCGAACAGCAGGGTGCCCCCTCCGCCGCGCTGTGGGGAGGAAGGTTCAGCGGCGGGCCTGCCGATGCGCTGGCTGCGCTCAGCGTCTCCACCCACTTCGACTGGCGTCTCGCCCGGCATGACCTGGCCGGATCCAAGGCGCACGCCAAAGTGCTGCACCGAGCCGGCCTGCTCACCGACGGCGAACTGCACGACATGCTCGCCGCGTTGGACGAAATGCAACAGGATCTCGACGCCGGCAGGTTGCGCCCCGCCCCCGCCGATGAAGATGTGCACACCGCGCTGGAGCGTCTGCTGATCGACCGCGCCGGACCCGACCTGGGCGGGAAGCTTCGCGCCGGCCGGTCCCGCAACGACCAGATCGCGACCATGATCCGGATGTACCTGCGGGAACAGGCCCGGCACATCGCCGGCGGGGTGCTCGACGTCGTCGACGCCCTGTGCGCCCAGGCCAAGGCCCACCCGCAGGCTCCGATGCCCGGCCGCACCCATCTGCAGCACGCCCAGCCGGTGCTGCTCGCCCACCACCTGCTGGCCCACGCCTGGCCGTTGCTGCGCGACGTGCAGCGACTGGCCGACTGGGATGCCCGCGCCGCACGGTCCCCGTACGGCTCCGGGGCGCTGGCCGGTTCATCCCTGGGCCTGGATCCCGCGGCGGTGGCTGAGGAGTTGGGCTTCGAAGCGCCGGTGGAGAACTCCATCGACGGCACCTCCGCCCGCGACGTGGTGGCGGAATTCGCCTTCGTCACCACGATGATCGGGGTGGACCTGTCCCGCTTGGCCGAGGACGTCATCGTCTGGGCCACGAAGGAGTTCTCCTTCATCACGTTGGATGACTCCTACTCCACCGGCTCCTCGATCATGCCGCAGAAGAAGAACCCGGACGTGGCCGAACTCGCGCGCGGCAAGGCCGGGCGGCTGATCGGCAACCTCACCGGCCTGCTCGCCACCCTCAAAGGCATGCCACTGGCCTACAACCGTGACCTGCAGGAGGACAAGGAGCCGGTATTCGATGCGGTGGACACCCTGCATCTGGTGCTCCCTGCCGTCGCCGGAATGATTGCCACGCTCACTTTCCACACCGAGCGGATGGCCGAACTGGCGCCGGCCGGTTTCGCGCTGGCCACCGATATCGCCGAGTGGCTGGTCCGCCAGGGGGTACCGTTCCGGTCCGCCCACGAGATCGCCGGGGCCTGCGTGCAGGTGTGCGAACAACGCGGTATCGAGTTACAAGAACTCACCGACGCCGATCTCGCGCAAATCTCCCCGCACCTGACGCCAAAGGTGCGGGAGGTGCTCAGCGTGGCCGGCTCGCTCGCCTCCCGGGACGCAGTCGGCGGCACCGCCCCGGCGCGCGTGGTCGAACAGTTGCAGCAAGCCGAGGACGCCGCCGCCCGGTGGCGCACCACGTTTGGCGCCACGTCCCCGGCCGGCGCCCCCGGACCGTCGTCGGGAACCGCTTGATCCACCCGAACGCGATGCGGTGACCGATGAGCGCGACGCCCGCCGCTTTGGAGGTGATCGTTTCCCGGATCCACGGCGCCCCCGCCCGACTGGGGCCGCCCACCGACCCGATGCGGCTGGTGTGCATCGACGGTCCTGCGGGTTCGGGCAAGACCTCGCTCGCGGAGCAGCTCATGACGCGCACCGGTGCGCAGGTGGTGCATATGGACGACCTGTACGACGGTTGGGGCGGGCTGCTCGATGTGCACGAACGCTTGGAGGGGCAGATCCTGACTCCGTTGGCGGCCGGCGGTGCGGGGCGGTACCAGCGCTATGACTGGCGTGCGGAACGGTTCACGGAATCGGTCGATGTGCCCCGCACCCCGCTTCTTGTGATCGAGGGCTGCGGAGCGGGCAGTCGGGTGGTCCAGCCCTATCTCGGTCTGTTGATCTGGGTGAGTGCTCCGGATGAACTGCGGCTACGCCGCGGCTTGGAGCGGGACGGGAAGGCTCTGGAACCGCAATGGCGGGCGTTCATGGCTGATGAGCAGATCCTGTACTCACGCGAACGCACGCCCGAGCGCGCCGATCTCCACCTCGACGCGTGGGGCGAACTCATCGCCCCCGGTGCCACGGCACGAGGGGAGAAGCCGTGACAGGATCGGTGGGCATGACCGTCTCCCCGCTGCGCTCGTTGGACGGCACCGCGTTGGACGTGGCACCTGGGCTGCTGGGCGCCGTCCTGACCACCTTGATCGACGGCGCAATCGTCAGTGTGCGCCTGGCCGAGGTCGAAGCCTACGAGGGGGCTCACGATCCCGGCTCCCATGCATACCGGGGACGCACCCCGCGCAATGAAGTGATGTTCGGCCCGCCGGGACACCTGTACGTCTACCGCCACATGGGTCTGCACCACTGCGTGAACCTGGTGTGCGGGCAGCCCGGCACGTCCTCGGCGGTGCTACTGCGCGCCGGTGAGGTAATTCGCGGGCAGGACGTGGCGTTCGCCCGCCGCCGCGCCGCCGGGGTGTGCCGCACGGCGGTTGATCTGGCGCGCGGCCCCGGACGCCTTGCGGTGGCACTCGGTCTGACCCACGCCCACAACGGCACCGCGCTGAGCGAGGAAGCGAGCCCGAAGGATCAGGGCCACGCGGCAACCGAGCCCAGGGTCCACCTGCGCCTACCGGATTCCCCGGCAGGAGAGGTGGCCACCGGGCCTCGGGTCGGAGTCAACGGTCCCGGCGGCGACGGCGAGGTGTACCCGTGGCGCTTCTGGCTTCCGCAGGATCCACACGTCTCTGCTTTCCGGCCCGGGAAGCCGCGAACGGGGGACCGGGTCGGGCCGAGGCCGACGGGTAAAGTCGAACGCGGCAACTGATCCGGACGCGTACCGTCCCCGACTCCTAGAGGCACGATGAACGACACCCTGACCGACCTACGCTGGCGCGGCCTGATCGCGCAGACCACCGACGAGCAGGCCATGCAGGAGGCCTTCCGCAACGGGCCGGTCACGTTCTACGGCGGGTTCGATCCCACCGCCTCCAGCCTGCACATCGGTCACCTCGTGCTGATCCTCACCATGCGCCGGCTCCAGCACGGCGGTCACCGGCCACTTGCGCTGGTCGGCGGAGCCACCGGGATGATCGGTGACCCGCGCGACGTCGGTGAGCGCACACTGAACGCCCCGGACGTGATCGCCGGCTGGGTCGAGCGGATCCGAGCCCAGATCGAGCCGTTCCTGGAGTTCGAAGGTCCTGCCGCGGCGCAGATGGTGAACAACCTGGATTGGACCGAGAACCTCAGCGCGATCAGTTTCCTGCGCGACGTGGGCAAGTACTTCCGGCTCGGGAGCATGCTCTCCAAGGATGTGGTGGCGCGGCGACTGCGTTCGGAGGAAGGCATCAGTTACACCGAGTTCAGTTACCAGGTGTTGCAGGGCATGGACTACCTGGAACTGTTCCGGCGCCACAACTGCACGTTGCAAGTGGGTGGCAACGACCAATGGGGCAATCTGCTGTCCGGTGTGGAACTGATCCGCAAGGCCGACGGCGCGAGCGTCCATGCCCTCACCACCCCGCTCATCACCAACTCGGACGGTTCCAAGATGGGCAAGTCCGTCGGCGGGGCCGTCTGGCTAGACCCGGAACTGACCAGCCCGTACGCCTTCTACCAGTTCTGGGTCAATACGGCCGACGACGACGTGATCCGCTACCTGAAGGTGTTCACCTTCCGTAGCCGCGAAGAGATCGAAGCACTGGAGCACGAAGTGGCGGAACGTCCGTTCACCCGCTCGGCCCAGCAAGCGCTCGCCGCTGACATCACGTCGCTGGTGCACGGCCAGGCCGCCACGCAGGCGGTCATCACCGCAAGCCAAGCCCTGTTCGGACGCGCGGACCTACGTTCATTGGACACAGGGGTCCTGGCGGACGCCATCGCGGAGATCCCGGTCGGGGAACTCAGCCTCGACGGGGCCACGATCGTGGACGCCCTGGTGGCCACCGGACTGAGCACCGGCAAGAACGCCGCCCGGCGCACGATCGCCGAGGGCGGGGCCTACCTGAACAACGAGAAGGTCACCGATCCGGATCGCCGCCTGAGCCCGGAAGACCTGCTTGCCGGCCACGCTGCTCTGGTTCGCCGGGGGCGACGCAACGTCGCCGCCGTCCGTCCCGCCTGAGCAGGCGGCGGAGCGGCTGCCGCTGATGGCCGTCGCCGATCGCCCCGCTGGCACACCTCCTTGGGCGACGTCGGCGCCGCACGCGGGTTGGGCACCCGCAAACTTCTCCGCGTGACCTGCATCATACTTCGCTGGAAAATGGGCCCGAGGGGCGTTCCAACGGAGTCAGAAAGGCAGCGTTTGTGCAGGTCAGAGGCTATGTCGAAGCGCAAAAGGGGGTCGGAACCAGGGCTTGGGACCGAAGTTGACACCCCCGCCCCGGACCCGTAATGTTCTATCTCGTTGCCCCGGAGCGAGAGGGACGGAAGCCGATCGGCGAACGGCCCGGCACGAGGGAACAAGGCCCAAGAGAGGGCGATCGGATCTGATACGATCTAGATCGAACTGGCTTGGACAACCATCACTCAGATGGTGTAGCCTATAGAGGCTGCCCCGAGGTGAGCCCGAGAGGGAAACTTCGGTGCGCATCCGCTCCTTGAGAACTCAACAGTGTGTCATATCAATCAATGCCAACATTTGTTTGGTTAATCAGACCCATACCCCCGTATGGGAATCTGATTTAGCCAGATCAATATGGCTCGCGAGAGCCACTTCGTAATGTCGGCAGTGCGGCTTCGGCCACACAGCCATTAAACATTCACGGAGAGTTTGATCCTGGCTCAGGACGAACGCTGGCGGCGTGCTTAACACATGCAAGTCGAACGGTGAAGCCAGAGCTTGCTCTGGTGGATCAGTGGCGAACGGGTGAGTAACACGTGAGTAACCTGCCCCGAACTTCGGGATAACCCCGGGAAACCGGAGCTAATACCGAATACGAGGCGCACAGGCATCTGTAGCGTCTGGAAAGATTTATCGGTTCGGGATGGACTCACGGCCTATCAGTTAGTTGGTGAGGTAATGGCTCACCAAGACTACGACGGGTAGCCGGCCTGAGAGGGTGACCGGCCACACTGGGACTGAGACACGGCCCAGACTCCTACGGGAGGCAGCAGTGGGGAATATTGCACAATGGGCGAAAGCCTGATGCAGCGACGCCGCGTGAGGGATGACGGCCTTCGGGTTGTAAACCTCTTTCAGTAGGGAAGAAGCGAAAGTGACGGTACCTGCAGAAGAAGCACCGGCTAACTACGTGCCAGCAGCCGCGGTAATACGTAGGGTGCAAGCGTTGTCCGGAATTATTGGGCGTAAAGAGCTCGTAGGCGGTTTGTCACGTCTGCTGTGAAAACGCGAGGCTCAACCTCGCGCGTGCAGTGGGTACGGGCAGACTAGAGTGTGGTAGGGGAGACTGGAATTCCTGGTGTAGCGGTGGAATGCGCAGATATCAGGAGGAACACCGATGGCGAAGGCAGGTCTCTGGGCCACTACTGACGCTGAGGAGCGAAAGCATGGGGAGCGAACAGGATTAGATACCCTGGTAGTCCATGCCGTAAACGTTGGGCACTAGGTGTGGGGCTCATTCCACGAGTTCCGCGCCGCAGCTAACGCATTAAGTGCCCCGCCTGGGGAGTACGGCCGCAAGGCTAAAACTCAAAGGAATTGACGGGGGCCCGCACAAGCGGCGGAGCATGCGGATTAATTCGATGCAACGCGAAGAACCTTACCAAGGCTTGACATATACGAGAAGCGGCTAGAAATAGTCGTCTCTTTGGACACTCGTATACAGGTGGTGCATGGTTGTCGTCAGCTCGTGTCGTGAGATGTTGGGTTAAGTCCCGCAACGAGCGCAACCCTCGTCCTATGTTGCCAGCACGTAATGGTGGGGACTCATAGGAGACTGCCGGGGTCAACTCGGAGGAAGGTGGGGATGAGGTCAAATCATCATGCCCCTTATGTCTTGGGCTTCACGCATGCTACAATGGCCGGTACAATGGGCTGCGAAACCGCGAGGTGGAGCGAATCCCAAAAAGCCGGTCTCAGTTCGGATTGGGGTCTGCAACTCGACCCCATGAAGTCGGAGTCGCTAGTAATCGCGGATCAGCAACGCCGCGGTGAATACGTTCTCGGGCCTTGTACACACCGCCCGTCACGTCACGAAAGTCGGTAACACCCGAAGCCGGTGGCCCAACCTCTGGGAGGGAGCCGTCGAAGGTGGGACTGGCGATTGGGACGAAGTCGTAACAAGGTAGCCGTACCGGAAGGTGCGGCTGGATCACCTCCTTTCTAAGGAGCATCTGGCGTAATCGACTGCCAATTGGCGTTGATGCGTCCAGGCCCACTTCTCAGACGCACGATCTGAGGTGGAGCTCATGGGTGGAACATTGATTGAGGGACCGGATCGCACCGGCGGTTTCAGTACGCACGTCCTCGGACGTGGTGGAACAGACCGAAGGGCGAGCCGGTACCACATGACACACTGTTGGGTCCTGAGGGAGCGGGTGAAACCCGACCTTCGGGCCCGCGTTCTCCACACGCTTGTGAGCGTGAAGAGGACGAGGGAGTACGTCGGTCCCGTTGGACCTTCGAACTGCCGGCGTCGAGCCGGTAAGCGTTGGAAGCCCAGCGGGAACCGCCCGTAGCTTGAGAACTGCACAGTGGACGCGAGCATCTTTGATTTTTGTGGTCAAGTTTTTAAGAGCGATCGGTGGATGCCTTGGCATCAGGAGCCGAAGAAGGACGTCGTAGCCTGCGATAAGCCTCGGGGAGTTGGCAAACGAACCGTGATCCGAGGATTTCCGAATGGGGAAACCCAACTGGAGTCATGTCCAGTTACCCATGCCTGAACACATAGGGCATGTGGAGGGAACGTGGGGAAGTGAAACATCTCAGTACCCACAGGAAAAGATATTCCGAGAGTAGTGGCGAGCGAAATTGGAACAGGCCAAACCGTAGGTGTGTGATAGCCGGCAGGCGTTGCACTTACGGGGTAGTGGGACTCATCAGTCCGTTCTGCCGGACGGACAGAGAGTCACAAAATCGCGTCATAGTCGAACGACATTGAAAGGTCGAGCATAGAGGGTGCCACTCCCGTAGACGAAATGGCGCGATCTCTCGATGAGGATCCCAAGTAGCACGGGGCCCGAGAAATCCCGTGCGAATCTGCAGAGACCACTCTGTAAGCCTAAATACTACCTGATGACCGATAGCGGACAAGTACCGTGAGGGAAAGGTGAAAAGTACCCCGGGAGGGGAGTGAAATAGTACCTGAAACCGATTGCTTACAATCCGTCGGAGCCTCCTTAGCAGGGGTGACGGCGTGCCTTTTGAAGAATGAGCCTGCGAGTTAGCGGTACGTGGCAAGGTTAACCCGTGTGGGGAAGCCGTAGCGAAAGCGAGTCCTAACTGGGCGACAGAGTCGCGTGCCCTAGACCCGAAGCGAAGTGATCTATCCATGGTCAGGTTGAAGCGTGGGTAAGACTGCGTGGAGGACCGAACCGACCTAGGTTGAAAACTGGGCGGATGAACTGTGGATAGGGGTGAAAGGCCAATCAAACTTCGTGATAGCTGGTTCTCCCCGAAATGCATTTAGGTGCAGCGTCACGTGTTTCTTACCGGAGGTAGAGCTACTGGATGGCCAATGGGCCCTACAAGGTTACTGACGTCAACCAAACTCCGAATGCCGGTAAGTGAGAACGTGGCAGTGAGACCGTGAGGGATAAGCTTCATGGTCGAGAGGGAAACAGCCCAGACCACCAACTAAGGCCCCTAAGCGTATGCTAAGTGGGAAAGGATGTGGAGTTGCATAGACAACCAGGAGGTTGGCTTAGAAGCAGCCACCCTTGAAAGAGTGCGTAATAGCTCACTGGTCAAGTGATTCCGCGCCGACAATTTAGCGGGGCTCAAGCATACCGCCGAAGTTGTGGCATCTGCATTTGTGCTCGGTTCGATGGTTCGCCATCGGATCCAAGCGTGCAGATGGGTAGGGGAGCGTCGTGTGGCGAGTGAAGCGGCGGAGTGATCCAGTCGTGGATGCCACACGAGTGAGAATGCAGGCATGAGTAGCGAATGACGGGTGAGAAACCCGTCCGCCGAATGACCAAGGGTTCCAGGGCCAGGTTAATCCGCCCTGGGTAAGTCGGGACCTAAGGCGAGGCCGACAGGCGTAGTCGATGGACAACGGGTTGATATTCCCGTACCGGCGAAGAACCGCCCATACCGAATCCGGTGATGCTAAGCGCCCGAAGCGCCGTTCGACTCTTCGGAGTTGTCCGGCGTGGAGCGCGCGACCCAATCCGGTAGTAGGTAAGCGTATTAACAGGGGTGACGCAGAAAGGTAGCCGAGCGTGTCTTATGGCTTGGCACGTCCAAGGTTGTAGGGCGAGGCATAGGCAAATCCGTGCCTCATAAGCCCGAGAACTTAAGGTGACAGCGAATGCTGGAAATTGGTGATCCTATACTGCCAAGAAAAACCTCGACGCGAGGTTCTAGCCGCCCGTACCCCAAACCGACACAGGTGGTCAGGTAGAGAATACCGAGGCGATCGAGAGAATCGTGGTTAAGGAACTCGGCAAAATGCCCCCGTAACTTCGGGAGAAGGGGGGCCTGAGGCGTGAACACCTTCGCGGTGGGAGCGTTTGAGGGCCGCAGAGACCAGGGAGAAGCGACTGTTTATTAAAAACACAGGTCCGTGCGAAGTCGCAAGACGATGTATACGGACTGACGCCTGCCCAGTGCTGGAAGGTTAAGAGGAC
>Ga0209487_1001162_pt1 | contig 22656 bp, 25 predicted proteins | sample Poulit2012_FD_187524 | JGI IMG/M metagenome (GOLD analysis project Ga0209487, IMG submission 187524) | Agricultural soil microbial communities from Georgia to study Nitrogen management - Poultry litter 2012 (SPAdes) (version 2) | ecosystem: Environmental > Terrestrial > Soil > Agricultural land...
AATAGACGTTATCCCTGTAAATTGAAAACTAAAATCTTCAAGCGTAGACAAAAGTAAAGTCAATGTTAAAAACAAAAAGAATATTGACCAAAAAAGTCTAACTGGTTTAATCGAATAGCGATAGTAATAATAAAGTGTCTGTTTAATTTGATTCGTCAACTTGAGTTACCTCCTCTTTTGTAAGATAAACAAATAACTCTTGTAAACTCGCTTGAGAAATCGTTAAGTTTGTTGAGCTTTCAATTGCATCATCAAAGACAAGAGCTGATTTTTTGCCGAGTAATTCAGATTGATAGATGACATTTTTTCCAGAGACCGCTTGATCAACAGCTTCTTTTGTACCTGATACAAGTTGGTGTTTTGTAGCTAAATCATCTGCCTGTTCTTGAAGCAGTAACTCTCCTTGATGCAAAATAACCACTTCCTCAAATAATCTACTAACTTCATCAATCAAGTGTGTTGATAAAATGATCATTCGTGGATCTTCTTGGTAAGATTCGAGTAACAAATCATAAAAAGTCGAACGCAATGACGCATCGAGTCCAATATAAGGCTCATCAAAAATTGTTATAGGTGCATGGCTTGAAATCCCAACAATGATACCAAGCGCAGATAGCATCCCTTTTGATAATCCGTGGACTTTTGTTTTTCGTTTTAGTCTAAACACCTTTAATAGTTGATTAGCTTCTTCTGCATTCCATCTAGGATAAAAAACAACTGATAAGTTTAAAATTTCATCAACAGTGAACTTTTGATAAAAATTTTCACTTTCTTGAATCAGGCAGATCTCTTTTGTAATGTCATAATTATCAAAAGAGGTTTGATTATTAACTTTAATCTCACCAGATGAAGGTAGAAAATGTCCAGCTAATAGTCGCATTAAGGTTGTTTTACCCGCACCATTTTGACCTAATAAGCCAATGATTTTTTTATCTGATAGACTAAGTGTTAATTGATTAAGCGCTGTTTCACTTTTAAATTTCTTGGTTAAATCCTTGAATTCAATCTTCATTCTTAAATCCCTCCTCAACCCATTTAATTATTTGCTTCTTTGAGACTTGAATACGCTTTGCTTCTTCAATCAAAGGTAAGGCATAGAGATCGTAAAAGCGATTCTGTCTTTTTTTCATAATAATCGCTTTGGCCTCTTCGGTTACAAACATGCCCACACCTCTTTTCTTATAAAGAATTCCTTGATTCACTAGAAGATTTGTTCCTTTTGCTGCAGTAGCTGGATTAATTTGATAATGTTTTGCAAATTCATTTGTTGAAGGCACTTGATCATTTGCTAAGTAGGTATCTTCCAAAATGCTTGCTTCAATTAACTCAGCAATTTGTAAGAATATCGGTTGATCTTGCCTTAATCGGTCTGACAATAAACTCACCACCTAATTGGTTAGTTACTTATGTAATTAACCATATAACAAAATAAGTGTATATGCAAGTGTTTTTTTAAAAAAAATTAAATTCAATAATTTAATAAGGTTAAGGACTTGTTTACGTCAAAAAGAATTATTTATTAATCTTTATGTATAATATATATTGCATTATGCTAATATTTAAGTTATACTATGAATATAATAAAATGAGGAGGAAGAGATCATGTTTCTTTTTGGCTCTGTTAAAGTTAGTTGTTGATATTTGATTTTTAAGAACTAATGTTCTAAAATTAAGCTAACTACAACAGGGTTGGTGATGATTGTGAGAGCTACTGAAATCCTTAAAGCCATTCAAAAACTAAATTCAGCAGAGAAGCACAGATTGCGTGAATATTTAATTGATGCACTTACAGCTTCAATTTCGACTGGAACAGTTCTTCACGAAATATCTGAACGTAAAAATAAGAATGGGTATGAATGTCCAGATTGCGAATCGGAACACATTGTTCGATTTGGTAAATATACAACAATTGTTGATGGGGAAGAGGTTAAAAAGCAACGCTATCGCCGTAAGGCTTGTAAAAAGTCATTCACTGACCTCACAAATACAGTTCTTTATCGAACTCGTCACCTTAACCAGTGGATTAAATTTGTTGAGTGTATGATTGAAGGTTATTCTCTACGAAAGTCTGCTGACTTAATAGGTAACATCACACACGTCACTCTATTTTATTGGAGACACAAACTATTATCATCGTTAAAGCAAATTGAAATTCCTGATTTTGAAGGTATCGTAGAGATGGACGAGACCTATTTCCTGTACTCAGAAAAAGGACAAAGAAAAATTAAAGGTAGAAAACCACGTAAGCGTGGTGGTTCTGCGAAGAAACGTGGTATAAGCAATGAACAAGTTTGCGTGTTGGTTGCAAGAGACCGTGATAAAACCACCTTTTCGCAGATATTAGGTATGGGTAGGTTAACCAAAGACCAATTAGACAAAGCCATCGGGCATAGGCTTTTAAGTGAAAATATACTATGCACGGATTCTTGGCGTGCATTTAAAACATATGCTGCTGAAAAGGGAATGGATATTTACCAATTCAAGTCCGATGGTAAGATTCGTACTAAGGGGCTTTATCACATCCAGAACGTGAATAATTATCATAGAAGACTAAAAGGTTGGATGCAACGATTTAATGGTGTTGCGACCAAGTATTTAAACAATTATCTTACTTGGTTTCAGGTCTTGGAAAGTATCCATCACCAAAGAAATGAAGTAACAATGAATGACTTGATTATTAAAGGGAATTTAGTACAGAATTCAGAAACTTATGATACACTTAGGTTAAATAAATTTGCTGTGTAAACACTGATGTCTGTTCAACTAACGGGGCAGTTAATCAATAAGTATGTTCAAGTAAGCGAGGGAGAATGGATGAAAAAAGAGTTAAAAAAGAGGCTTGTATATTTGTTTACGGGAGAATTATCTGCAATAATTGTGTTTATTTATCTTTACTTTTTCTATTCTGTAAATCCGAACAACAGTTATTCTCTAATGTATGTGTTCTTCATCTTAATCTTCATCCTACTACAGGGTAGTTTTTACTGGTTTATCAAGTGGAGGAATATAAAGTCTAAAAGAACCATTTCTTCTTATCTTTACAAGTTTTTAAACGTACTAAAAAAAATAAATATTACTCTCTTATGTATAGCACCTATTATACTACTTTTTGATATTTTTGTATTAGAACGGGTATCCTTCTTGAGTTTCTTATTATCTATGTTCATTTACGCTTTTGCTATTATTGAATATATTAACTATTACCACATACAATTAACAAATTACAAAAATGGAAGAGGAAAGAAGTCTTCTATTGCTAAGGAAATTAGTACATTTTTAAGTACTAAGTATTAGAAGAAATGCTATTTGTGAAGGAATATACTTAAGCTAACGGGTGCTTTAGTTGAAGATCGTTGAGCTGCTTGGGAGGCTCTTTCTTATTGAACAAGAGGGGCAGGTTAGTTTAAGTAAATCCTTGGGAACCTTTCGTTTTCTAATTCGTATATGCTGTAAGGGTAGGAGGGAATTTATTATGAAAAAAATGTTTGATGTTACATATGAAGGACCCCATATTCAAGTGGTTAATACCTGTTTTAATGGTGAAAAGTTATACATTGATGGTAAATTACAGGATGAAAATGTAGGTATCGCATTGAGAGCAACTTTGAGAGGAATTCTTAAAAACAATGATCAAATTACAAAAAATATTAAAGTAAGCCTCGGTGGTATTTTTACAATAAAATGCAGGATTTTTGTAGATAATGTTTTGGTTTTTAGTAAATAGATAGCCTTTTATGCTAATTAAACTAAAGGGTGCGTTAGTTGAAGAAGACGTTATTACTAATATAACTTCCAAAAAACGGAAGTTCTAATTTTTCACCCTATATATCAACAATAAACTTTAACATAGCCTTCTTTTTAGAAAGATCAATCATGCAGATGAAAGAGTCACAAGCCTTAAGAACAAGATTTATGCAGAGCTTTTTATATTGATAACAATTATTTGTGCCATTTCACTTGTAGTTAAATTTTTCTTTTTTAATATGCAAACAATCAATATAGTCACTGAGCTAGTCATTTTGATTGTTAGTGGTGTTTACTACATCTATCGATCAGTGAAATTGGGAGTTGTTTCGGCAGAAATTGAAATGCATGATGCAAAAAGTAAGTGGCCACAGCGGAAGAAAAATTTATTTTATAGTATCCTTTTTGGGATTGTTTTTGCTTTTAGTTTTGGGCTCAATAGCGCAATCCAGTACGGAGAAGGAGTGGGGCAGAGCATTTGGTATTTTATCATGGTGACCTTTGTGTCATTGATGATATATCTACCTGTTTTTTTAATTATTTTTGTAATTGGTAATGATGCGCTCAAAAAGAAAAGTGACGATTTGGTTACTAAGATACTAGATGGTGATCGTGATGAAAAACATTAAATTGAAGGTGGCAAGAACAGAACACGACTTATCACAGGCTGAATTAGCCGAACAGGTGGGTGTTTCCCGCCAGACAATAGGTTTGATAGAACTCGGCAAATATAATCCGACATTGAATCTCTGCTTATCGATTTGTCACAGGTTAAATAAAACATTGGATGAGTTGTTTTGGCAAGATCCAGAATAAAGAAAAAACAACGCTCAAATCTGAGCGTTGTTTTTATAGTTTTTAGAAGCTCTGCCAAGCGGCATTTTGACCAGCTAATCGACCTGTAACTAGTGCTGCAGTGATGTTATAGCCCCCTGTATAACCGTGAATATCCAAAATTTCACCTGAGAAAAAGAGTCGATTAACGAATTTAGACGCCATTGTCGTTGGTTCTACTTCTTTAATTGAAATGCCACCACCAGTGACAAAAGCTTTTTCAAGAGGTAGACTTCCGTGAATTAACACTTCAAAGCTCTTTAAGTCAGCAATAATCTGTCTGATTTGTTCGTTAGATAAATTCGCAGATTTTAACTCTGGGTCAATGTTATTCTGGTCCAGTATAAACAGTAAATAACGTTCAGGAACAATTCCTTTAAAGAGATTCTTGATTGATTTCTTCGCAGAGTCATTGCTTAGCTCTTTGTATTTATTAAAAAGTTGCTCTTGATTTTCATCAGGTAGCGTATCTATAAAAATGCTCACTTGTTGATGATCTTGTTTTAATAATTTAACCACAAATTGTGAGCACCGTAAAACGGCGGGTCCAGATAGACCAAAATGGGTAAAAATCATATCCATGCGATGTGAGATAATTGATTTGTTTGTTTTATCTTTGACGGTTAATTCGGCATCTCGTAATGATAAACCTTGTAATGTTTTTTCCTTTATAAACGTTTGATTCGATAAAAGAGCAACCTCGGTTGGGTACAGGTCTGTAATTGTGTGCCCAGCTTTTTTTGCCCAAGGGTAGCCATCACCAGTCGAGCCTGTATGTGGAACTGCCTTACCGCCAACAGAGACAACGATAGATTTGACGGTGATCTTTTTGTTGTCAGCCAAAATAACATCATGTGATGTCTCACCATAATCCAATGCAACAACTTTACTATTGGTCAAAATCTTGACATTCAATTGTTCAAGTTTTGAAAGAAGTGCTTGAACTACATCCCGGGCTGAATCAGACACGGGGAACATTCTGCCATGATCTTCTTCTTTTAACTTAACACCTAGATCTTCGAAGAAATCAATAATATCTTCATTATCAAAAACTGAGAAGGGACCATATAGAAAACGTCCATTGCCGGGGATATGCTCGATGATTTCTTCCTTAGGTAAACGGCTGGTTACATTGCAACGTCCACCACCTGAAATCATTAATTTTGTCCCTAATCTTTTACCTTTTTCAATTAAAATGGTCTTAGCACCTTGCTCGGCGGCTCCAATAGCTGCCATTAAGCCTGAAGGACCACCACCGATGACTGCAACATCATAATTCATTATGTTCTCCCTCTCCAGATTGGTTAAAAGTTAATTGATAATTGTTTAGGTTTCAATTATACAGTAAAATATATGTTAGAATGTATAGAGCTATCAAAAGCATAAATAAATATTAAATGAAAGTCAAAAGAATACAGGTGAAGTTATGACAAAGAAAACAATGATTCGTGGGACAATATTGTTAACATCAGCAACATTTATTTCAAAATTTTTAGGTATGATGTATACGATTCCTTTTGAAAATTTAGTTGGCGCGACGGGTGGTCGATTATATGGATTGGCTTATGGTCCATATACAATCTTCATCAGTTTATCAACTGTAGGAATACCTGCAGCTGTCTCGAAGTTTGTAGCAAAGTATAATTCGTTAGGCGATTACCGGACTGGCCAGAGAATGTATAAGTTAGCTCTAAGATTGATGATGCTGACAGGATTCATAGCATTTTTAATTCTCTTTTTTGGAGCAGGGGTACTCGCTCGTATCTATATTCCAGCAAATGCTGAGGGAATCACAGTTGCAGATGTGACGTTTGTTATTCGAATGATCAGCTTTGCCTTGTTGGTGATTCCTTCGATGAGTATAACCCGAGGCTTTTTCCAAGGGCATCAATCGATGGGTCCAACTGCACTGTCTCAAGTTGTTGAGCAAGTCGTGCGGATTACCTTTTTATTAACGTCGGTATATTTAGTGATTCATGTCTTCGGTGGTTCGATTACAACTGCAGTTGGTTTTGCAACATTTGCAGCGTTTGTAGGAGCTATTTCATCTGCTTTAGTTTTATTTTGGTATTGGCGGAAGAGGAAAAAGCATCTTGATAACTATCGTGATAATCAAACGGTCTCGAGTGTGAAATTATCGACACAGGATCTTTTTAAGGAAATCTTAAGCTACGCTGGTCCTTTTATCTTTGTTGGTTTAGCGATTCCATTATATCAACAAATAGACGCGATCACTTTTACGAGAACGCTAACAAATTTAGGTTATGATCAAGCGATTATCGACCATAGTTTTTCAAATATCAATCTCTATGGCCATAAATTAATTATGATTCCTATTACTTTGGCAACAGGTATGTCATTATCGGCATTGCCAACCTTAACGAAATCATTTGTAGATGGGAAAAGAAAATTACTTTTTCAACAAATCAATCAGTCGTTACAAATTATTATGCTATTAATTTTACCTGCAGTGATTGGAACATCAATTTTATCAAATGAAATTTGGGGTGCTTTTTATTCCATTAATGAGTATATCGATTTAAATGGTTACTTATTAAGTTGGTACGCTCCAGTCGCCCTGTTTTTTGGTTTATTTATTGTGACATCATCTATTCTTCAAGGGATTAATCAACAAAAATTCGCCATTTATAGTGTTGTGATTGGACTTGTTTTGAAAAGTCTCTTAAATGTCCCTTTGATGCGTTGGTTCGGCCCTGAAGGAGCTGTGATTGCTACAGGAGTGGCTTCTATAACAACAGTTTTGGCGAATCTATGGTGTATTAAAACAGCAATCCAATTCCCGTTGAAAGAACTGGCTAAACGTTCTCTCTTAATGGCGATCTTTACGAGTATCATGGCTGTAGTTGTTTTAGTGATTAAATATATTCTAAGTTTTTTCATCACTTACCAAGATGGACGAATGGACAATATTTTAATCTTACTGATCACAGTGACGTTTGGCGCGGGTGTGTACTTATGGTTTAGTTACAAATCAACTTTATTAGAGCGTGTGGTCGGAGGAAGAATTCGCTTTTTAGATCGATTATTTAAAAGATAGGATGAATTCAATTGCGTTTAGATAAATTGCTAGCTCACTCGGGCTATGGGAGTCGAAAAGATGTTAAACAATTATTGAAATCAGCTCATGTGACCATAAATAATGAAAGAGTGCGCTCAGGTAAGGTCCAGATTAATCCTGATCGAGATGAGGTTTTTGTTAATGATGAGCGTGTTGAGTATGAGGAGTTTGTTTACTTCTTACTGAATAAACCAAGAGGAGTCATCAGCGCGACCGAGGACGGTCATCATAAAACCGTGCTTGATTTATTATCGGCTGAGGATCGACTAAAATCACCATTCCCAGTTGGCCGTCTGGATAAAGATACGGAAGGGTTGCTTTTATTAACCAATGATGGGAAATTGACGCACCAATTGTTAACTCCAAAAAATGACGTAGGAAAAACATATTATGCGTTAATCAATCAAGAAGTAACAGAAGAAGATCAAGAAGCATTTAAACAAGGAGTTATTCTCGATGACGGTTATGAAACAAAACCAGCTAACTTAGTGATTTTAAAAAGTGGTTCGGTTTCTGAAGTGGAGCTCACAATCACTGAAGGAAAGTTTCATCAAGTGAAGCGAATGTTTCAAGCAGTCGGAAAACGTGTTCTGTATTTGAAACGAATTGCGATGGGCAGTTGGCAATTGGATCCGAGCTTAAAGAAGGGTGAGTATCGTCGTTTAACCAAGGACGAGATAACTTATTTAAATCAATTGAAATGAATGCCATCAATCGATGAGGAGTTGACATCATGGGACAATTAATCAAACTAGAAAATTATATTTCTCGTTATCAACAAGATATTTTCCATTATCCGAGTCAATTCAGTCGCCTAAAACAGGAGAATTGGAAAAGCTTATTTGATATGTGGGAATTAAGAATTGAAGCACTCCAATTGGAAGCTCCCGAAGAAGAGCCACAAAATCAATCTTTTTTTTCAAGATGGCGGACGCTTTTTAATAAGCATGAAGAAATTGAAGTCGATCCACTCGAACAACCGATTCCACAGTCAGAAGATCAGTTAAAACAATTTTTCTTAGACTCCATTTTCGAATTTCAATTAAATTGGGCATCAACCACTCTCAGTCAGATGTCATTTCTAGACCGCAATTATCGTAATGATTTAATTCTTAAATACTTTTTACAACGCTATCCTGACACATTTTTATTTATGTATAAACCCATTTTTAAGTTAAAAAAAGCAGCAGTCGATAGTGATTTGATTATGATTACTCCTGTTGCTGTCTATGTGATTAAATTAGTTGAAGGGCCATCAAACCAAACAATCGTGGCAGATAGTGATCGCGTTTGGTTTTATGATGATAGCAATATTCAAACCAAGTTTATGAGCCCCTTGTTATCGTTAAAACGTTCAGCTAAAATTATTCAGTCCATAATAGACTTTCATGACTTAGATTTACCGGTTAATAGAGTGGTCTTGTCAAGAACAAATACCATTCGTTTTAATTTAGAGCCTTATCAAACAGAGTATGTTGATCGTGACCGTCATGAGGGGTGGTTGCAAAGGCAACGTCAATTAAGCTCTCCTCTCAAACATCAACAATTAAAGGTTGCAGAGGCACTGCTAAATCACTCTGATACGGTTTCTGTCAATCGACCGGAATGGGAGCAACCAGAAGAAGAGCTTTAATTAGGAAAAAATACTCTTGAACATAGACCGAAAAACACGTTATTCTAGATGAACACTTATCAATTAGGTCATGGTGACTTTAAAAGAACAACACGTCAAACAGCGAGGTGATTTCTTGTGCAACACGTTTTAGGTAATGAATGGACAATAAAATCTGCAGGTGGTTCTACGGGTGAAGCATACTTCGCGCAATCCAAACATCAACGTTTATTTTTAAAAAGAAATACCTCTCCGTTTTTAGCTGTCTTATCTGCACAGGGAATTGTACCGAAGTTAATTTGGACGAAGCGCTTAGAGAATGGTGATGTGATCACTGCTCAAGAATGGGTTGACGGCAGAGTCATGAAGCCAGATCTTCTCCATCATCCAAGTGTCGCTGAGTTATTGGGGCGAATTCATCATTCACCTGAATTGTTGGACATGTTAACTAGAATGGGAAAAAAGCCTTTGAATCCTGAACTCCTTTATCAGGAATTAGTTCAATTGATCTTAGAAAGCGAACTAGCTCAATCACCGATAGTCGAACGTGCCCTATCTTTGATGTCAGAGCATTTAGATTTAGTTTGTCATATCAAACCTGTCGTGTGTCACTGTGATTTAAACCATCATAATTGGTTTTTAACAAACAGAGGTGACTTGTATTTAATCGATTGGGATAACGCTGAAATAGGTGATCCTGCAATCGATCTGGCTATGATGTTTGAGGATTATATTGATGAAAATGAACAAGATCGATGGTTAGAAAACTATGGTCTTGAGCCGAGTATAACTTTAAATCTTCGTATCCATTGGTACATACTCTACCAAGCTTTAAATAAACTTGCTTTTGCACGGAATATTTTAGATCGTGGTAATCAGCTATCGAAAATCGAAGAAATACTAGTGAAATACAAATGGTCTTGACCAACAAAAAAACAGTGAGGAATTGATCCTCGCTGTCTTTAAATGATCGTATTTGTTTCTTGTGTCGAGATGATGGATCCAGTATAAGCATCGACATAAAATTCATACTGCTGATTTTCACCATTCACGGTTCGAGTGATACCACCACGATAGATCAAATAATTTAATCCGTGTAAGACAAGTTTTTCACTCTTCATATAAATCCAAGAACCACTAACCGCTCCGCCTTCTTTAAACTTTTCTTTCGCTATTTTTAGTGCACGTTCTGGTTGAATTGGTCGTTCATCTAATTTTGAATGAATAAAATATCCTGCAGCAACACCTACTCCGAGTGCTGCGACTGTTTTCTTCCAACTCATTTAGTTCACCCCAATTAATAAAGTTAGTGTTAGTATACCTTATTTTTATTTAATTAGGAAATGGTCTGTTTAAAGTTTTTTAAAAAGTGGCAATAAAGAAGTCCATTCGTTACAATTAGATGTGAGATAAAATAAATGGAGGTTGTACATAATGAAACAAGAAACACTAGACTTGTTTAAAACATTGACCGAATTACAAGGTGCATCCGGAAACGAACATCTTGTGCGTGAATTTATGCGATCGGAATTAGAAAAATATACTGATGAGATTGTTCAAGACCGACTCGGGGGAGTTTTTGGCGTAAAAAAAGGAAATGGTCCTAAGGTTCTTGTCGCGGGTCATATGGATGAAGTTGGCTTTATGGTTACGCAAATCACGAAGAATGGGATGCTTAAATTTCAACCGTTAGGTGGTTGGTGGAACCAAGTCCTGTTGGCCCAACGTGTCCAGGTTATGACTGACGAAGGCCCAGTGATCGGCGTGATTGGGTCGATTCCTCCACATAATTTAACACCTGAACAACGTGCGAAACCAATGGAAATTAAAAATATGTTGATTGATATTGGTGCTGATGACGAAGATGATGCGAAAGCAATTGGGATTAAACCGGGTCAACCAATTTTACCGGTCACTCCATTTACACCGATGAGTAATGAGAAGAAGATTTTGGCTAAAGCGTGGGATAACCGTTATGGCTGTGGCTTAGCAATTGAATTATTAAAGGAATTGCAAGATGAGCAGTTGCCAAACGAATTATACTCAGGAGCGACCGTTCAGGAAGAGGTTGGCTTACGCGGAGCACAGGTTGCAGCCAATATGATTAAACCAGATATCTTTTATGCACTTGATGCTTCTCCAGCGAATGATATGTCGGGTGATGATAAAGAGTTTGGTCAAATCGGTAAAGGTGCACTGTTACGTATTTTTGACCGGACAATGATCACTCATAAAGGTATGCGTGAATTCGTCTTAGATACAGCGGAAACAAACAATATTCCGTATCAGTACTTTATTTCGCAAGGTGGAACAGATGCAGGTCGTGTTCATCTTTCAAATGATGGTGTGCCATCTGCAGTTGTAGGAATTGCTTCACGATACATTCATACACACGCATCGATTATTCATGTGGATGATTATGCAGCGGCGAAAGAATTGATCGTTCAGCTTGTCAAAAACACAGATGCGAATATGGTAGAACAACTGAAAAATAGCTAAAAAGGTGGAAAGAATACCACCTTTTTTCTTTTACTGACACTAAATAATCTGCTTCGGATGCATGATTTCTTGTGTATGAAGCATTCTAGATAAGAGAAGTTTTGTGACAAAATGATGTCGTTTTGGATGAAATCCTTGTTATTCGATTCTTTTATAGTATTATATTTGTGAATTAATTTTTAGAAAGGAATTTAGTATGGTTAAAAAAATCTTCACTCTATTTTTATTTAGTCTAACTGTTATCATTGTGAGTGGGTGCGGACTGACAGAAGAGGAAATCATTGAGGATATTAGTCAGAGCTTGGAAACAGAATTCAATCGTCCAGCACCAGAGACTAATATGAACTTCGATGATATCGATATATATTTTCCTGAACGATTCACAGTGTTTGAGGAATCCAATAACAATATTATTTTTACTCATGAAGATCAGATGTATATTCTTTTTTATAATCGATTAGAACCAGCAACAAGTAATGCGTTTTATTTAGAGGAAAAAGCAAAGCCTTATGATATGTATATAGAAAGTTACGAAGATGCTGGCCAATTTAGTTATGTTAAAATTGTTGAAATCGATGAAAGGTATGAACTTCAAGTAGGTACTGGTGGCGTTCGAATCACAACAAACGTTTCGCTTAATCAAATTGAAGATACGTTTAAAGAATTGGTTCAAATGCTTAATTCAATTGAATTCCAAGATCCTACAAATGAATAGATTTTTAAATCAATGGCCTAACTCAACAGAATACTTGAGTTAGGTATTTTTTTGAGTTAGGTGTCTTGTCAGATGTAATAACCTAGTGTAAGATGTAATTATATTTAGAAGGGGGATACAAAAATGAAAGCATTTTTAAAAAGAAAAGAGATAGAAGTGTCAGCACACGCTTATTTAATTAACGCTTTAAGTTATATGGCTCTTGGTTTATTTTCTTCACTTATTATTGGGTTGATTGTCAATACGCTTGGAGAGCAGCTAGCACATTTTTTTGGGGATTCAGGACTCAGCGATGCCTTAATGGAAATGGGTTCCTTTGCCATGGATGGTACCGTGGTGGGCGGAGCAATAGGGATTGCTGTTGCTTATAGCTTAAAAGCTCCACCGCTTGTTTTATTCTCAACCCTTTTTGCTGGTGCATTTGGTTATAGCTTAGGTGGACCTATTGGTGCTTATATCAGCGTTCTTTTTGCCGCAGAATTCGGAAAAATGGTGTCAAAAGAAACCAGAGTAGACATTATCATAACACCTCTCACAACGATTGTGGTAGGATATATGGTAGGGAAATTTATCGGCCCACCGATTGGTGCTTTTATGACTGGCCTAGGTGAAGTGATCAACTGGTCGACAATGCAACAACCATTTGTGATGGGTATCATTGTAGCTGTCTTAATGGGCTGGGCTTTAACCGCGCCTATTTCTAGTGTAGCGATTGCCATTATGCTATCACTAGATGGTCTAGCAGCAGGCGCAGCTGTGATCGGCTGTTCTGCTCAAATGGTTGGATTCGCTGTCAGTAGTTACCGTGAAAATGGTGTAGGAGGTCTATTAGCACAAGGGATTGGAACATCCATGCTTCAAGTGGCTAATATACTGAGGAGACCGATGATTATGATTCCACCAACTGTGGCTTCTATCATCATGGCACCGATTGGGACTGTTTGGCTTCAGATGACAAATAATCCATCAGGCGCAGGGATGGGGACTTCTGGATTGGTCGGACAAGTGATGGCATTTCAAACAATGGGCTTTACATTTCCTGTCCTTATGCAAGTTTTACTCGTTCACATTATTGGTCCAGCAATCATTAGTTTACTAGTATCAGAGTGGATGCGTCACAAAGGCTGGATTAAGTATGGTGATCAAGAGCTTGTGTATGAATAAAAGCTAGGGGGATCTTTTGGTTGAAAAAGTTAGAGACAGAAGCACAATTCTACACGCAGTTAGAAAAAGAAAAAACTGTTTTTGTTTTTTATGCAGATTGGTGTCCGGATTGTCGAGTGATTGATCCGATCTTACCTGAGTTAGAAGAGGCATTTAAAGAGATAACTTTTATCATGGTTGATCGCGACGAATTTATCGATCTTTGCATCAAATATGATATCTACGGTATACCAAGCTTTTTAGCTTACGATCAGGGTAAAGAAATTGCTCGATTTGTAAGCAAAGATCGAAAAACATATAAAGAAATAGAAGCATTTTTAACCAAAGTCAAACAGGTATAATATTAAATACATTCATAAGAGAATAAAAGCACCGTTGGTCGCTTTTATTTTCTTATGCATTAAAGTCATGATACAATAGGCCACAAGATTTAAACGTCCTGAAAAGGAGGGAGTAAAATGGCTTTAACTACCTTAGAATTAAAAAAACAATTAGATCAGATGTTTTCTGGTTCACAATGGAAAACGTCTTTTAAACGTGATCAGGATAAATATAGAGTAGAGTGGAGAGAAACAGGAAAAGGGGTAAATATCACATTACCTAACGTTATTGCCAAGCATAAACAACAAGGAGACAAGGCAATAAAAGAACTTGTTTACCATGTTAAAATGTCTTTAGAAATGATGCATCAAGAAGTTAAATTGATCGGTAATGAAAAGGACATTTATCCTGTCATTCGAAGCACATCTTTTCCAAAAGAATCAAAAGCGGGACTCAAGCTTATCTATCACGAGCATACTGCAGAAACTAGGATTTATTATGCGATTGACTTCGGTAAGACATACCAAATAATTGATCAAGAGCTTCTTGATGAGGCAGGTTGGACTAGTCAACATCTTAAAGAAGTTGCTACATTTAATTTAAAAAGCCTCCCGATTGACTTGAAAAAGGATACCGTCGCTGAAAATGATTTCTACTTTGTCGCTGCTAATGATGGATATGATGCGAGTCGGATTTTGAATCAGACATGGTTAGATGAAATGAAAGCTAAAGCTAAAGGTGAACTTGTTATTGGAGTTCCTCATCAGGACACCTTGATTGTAGCTGATATAACAAACGACATGGGTTATGATATTTTGGCGCAAATGTCGATGCAGTATTTTGCTGAAGGCCGAATACCGATCACAGCATTAGCCCTTATTTACGATGAGCAAAAATTAGAACCGATTTTTATCATGGCAAATAAAAAGCCAGTTGATCAAAAAAAGAATAAAAAGGATGAATAAGCATGTATGTTTACTATAATACAAAAGGAATAGGAGACGTTTTACTGTTACCTTTGAAACAAGGTGAACGCGAGACAACTGCATTTCGAAAGTTTGGGGATGTAACTGAAATTTATGATAGTCAGTCTGAACAAATCATTGGTTATAATATTTTTAATAGCTCAACTTATTTTGAACTCACAGATGGCAAGCACACTATGACAGAAGAGCTACTCGACCAAATCAATGACGCTTTTGCCAAAAATAATCTAACAGATCCTTTAGAGTTAGATTTATCACCAAAATTCGTCATTGGCTATGTAAAAGAAAAGGAAAAACATGAAGATGCTGATAAATTGAGCGTTTGCCAAGTAGATTTAGGAGATGAAACAGTTCAAATAGTCTGTGGCGCAGCTAATGTTGAAGCGGGTCAACATGTTGTTGTTGCCAAAGTTGGAGCGATTATGCCAAGTGGAATGGAGATAAAAGCAACAAAATTAAGAGGTGTTGAATCTTCTGGCATGATTTGTTCAAAAAAAGAGTTAGGATTACCTGACGCAAAGGAAAAAGGTATTTATGTCTTATCAGGTGATGTTAAAGCAGGAGAGCCGTTTATATTTTAACGATAACTAGATGCGTAAAAGAGAGATCTCTCTTTTACGCTTTTTAAAAAGTCTGATAGAATAAGAAGTAAAGTGATTAATGGAAGAGTGAAACATAATGTTAGTGCGATTAAAAAACATACTAAAACAATTAAATAGACGTAAAGATCCTAACATTGAACCACGAACGATAAAACGGGAGACTTCTGATGCGATAGAGACCAAGATAACGTATCAATATCCTAAAAATAAATCGTTTCGTTTTCCAATGCCGGTAGATGAACCAGCAATACATAATCGCGAACGACGGAGGACGAGAAAAGAGAAAGTCATTAACCATAACAATGACGCTAGTGAAAAAGAAATCGAAAATCGCAAGCCTTTTAAGGCATCAGAGGTCCCTTCACCTATTCATGGCTATCAAACAATCGATCGAGAGTCATCTAAATCTTTAGAGAAGCCAGCTTTTTTACGACGGGATCGTAACGAACGACTAAAGAATAGAGAAGAAAAGAGCAAGAAAGACAACGTCCAGATAAAAAAACAGAGCACAGTCAAAGATTTTAGACGCTCAAGACGTGAACAGTCTTTAAAAGAAAAAGAGTCAGATGATTTAACATCGCAACGAGAAAATAAGTCAAATGACCAACAGAAAATAAGGACAGATAGGCCAAGAACACGGACCAATAAGCGTCACCAACAACACGATAGAAACCAACAGACAGAACAAAAGAAAAACTTACCACAGCTAGATTTATTAAATGACCAGACGGGTCAAACCATTTTTGATCGAGATTGGATTGAGCAACAATCAAAAATGTTAACAGAAACCTTAGCAGATTTTAATGTGAAGGCGAAAGTAATTAATGCTAGACAAGGTCCAACAGTGACTCAATTTGAAGTGCAACCAGAGTCAGGGGTAAAAGTGAGTAAGATTCGTAACCTGAGCGATGATATCAAACTAAATATGGCAGCGAAAGATATTCGAATTGAAGCACCGATTCCTGGAAAAAATGCTGTTGGGATTGAAATTCCAAACAAAGTAGCATCACCTGTTGGCTTAGCAGAAATTTTCAAAGCAAAAGAGTTCAGTCAGGAAAGCTCACCTTTAACAATCGCTTTAGGACTTGATATATCCGGACGCCCAATAGTGACCAATATTAAAAAAATGCCGCACGGTCTAATAGCAGGTGCAACAGGATCTGGGAAAAGTGTTTGTATTAATACGATTTTAACATCATTGATCTTTAAAGCGACGCCCAGAGACGTTCGGTTTTTACTGATTGATCCCAAAATGGTTGAATTAGCATCATATAATGACATACCACACCTTGTCGCACCGGTGATTACTGATGTAAAAGCTGCGACACAGGCGCTCAAGTGGGCAGTGGCAGAGATGGAAGATCGCTATCAGAAATTCGTTGAAACGGGTGCTCGTGATATCGAGACATATAATCAAAAACTATTAAAAGAAGACCCATCGGCTGAAAAAATGCCTTACCTTGTCATAATTATTGATGAATTAGCCGACTTGATGATGATGGCTCCGCAAGATGTGGAGGATTCGATTAGTCGAATTGCTCAAAAGGCTCGTGCCTGTGGGATTCATTTATTATTAGCCACTCAGCGCCCATCCGTCGATGTCATCACTGGCTTAATTAAAGCAAATATCCCGACTAGAATTGCGTTTAGTGTGGCGTCACAAGTGGATTCAAGAACGATTATCGATCAAGCTGGAGCAGATCGTTTATTAGGGAAAGGGGATATGTTATTTGTAGAAAATGGTGCTCGCCATCCCTTGAGAATTCAAGGAGCATTTGTTTCCGATGAGGAAATTGAGCGAGTGACAGATGATGCAAAAAAACGAGAAAAGGTTCAATATCTATTTCAACAAGATGATTTATTAGAGAAAGTAGAGCAAATGGAGAATGAAGATGAACTATATGATGAGGTAGTCGATTTTGTGATTGATCACAATAGCGCATCAACTTCATTATTGCAACGCCGATTTAAAATTGGCTATAATCGAGCGGCAAGAATGATGGATTCTTTAGAAGAAAACCAAATTATCACTGGCCAAAATGGTAGTAAACCAAGGAAAGTTCTTGTTTCAAAAGAAGAATAAAATGACTTTTGATTTAAAAAAATATTTTTACTTGAGTAATCTGTTTATATCTTATATGATGAACAAAATGATTGTAAATTTTAGTATAAGTTAATGAGGTGTCTTTACCAATGGAAAAAGAATTCGGCTTAAAATTAAAAGGTGAAATTGATCGATTAACAAATAAAACATTTAAATTTGATGAACGTCATAAAGAAGGTTGGTTTTCGGCAGTCTATTTTTTAAAAACAAAAGAAATCGCTGAGAAAAAGATTCCTGATAATGAAGTCGTCATGCAATTTTTTCAAAAAGATGATGCTGTATTATGTGGAACAGATGAATCGATTGCATTGCTACACACATTTGCAGATAATCCAGAAGAGCTTGAGATTCATTCTTTAAAAGATGGTGATAAAATATCGCCTTTTGAAACAGTTCTCACTGTTAAAGGGCCATATCAAGCATTCGGTTTTTTAGAAGGTGTCATCGATGGTATTTTAGCTAGACGAACGTCTGTGGCAACGAATGTATACAATATGGTGAAAGCGGGAAGAGCATCAGGAAAGCAAAAACCGATTATCTTTATGGGTGATCGAGATGATCATTATACTCAACAAGCAGGGGATGGATACGCGGCTTACATCGGTGGTTCAACCGCTCAGGCAACACACGCAATGAATGAGTGGTGGGGCAAAAATGGAATGGGAACGATGCCTCACGCCTTAATTCAATTATTTAAAGGTGATACAGTGGCTGCAGCTAAAGCCTATCATGAGGTTTATCCTGAAGACGATTTAACGGTACTAGTGGATTATAATAATGATGTGATAACAGACGCACTCAAGGTCGCAGATGAATTCGGCGATACATTAAACTGTGTTCGTTTGGATACATCAGGGAATATGGTTGATAAATACTTTTTAAGAAATGCGCATTTACTTGGAAAGTTCGATCCTCGTGGTGTCAATCCCGAACTGATCTTTGCTCTGCGTGAGGCTTTAGATAAAGAAGGCTATCAGCATGTGAAGATCATGGCTAGTGGTGGATTGACGGAAGAAAAAATTCGCATGTTTGAAAATCGAAATGTCCCAGTGGATTTATACGGTGTAGGAAGAAACCTATTAGATATAAATATCGGCTTTACTGGGGATAATGTGATCTTAAATGGAGAATTTCAATCCAAAGCCGGACGTCAGTATCAACCAAATCCTAGATTAGAAAAGGTTCCTTATCAGCCGCTCAGTTAAGCGATAATTCAAGCGATCTGATTCATTATGGCCTAAGGTTTTGCATTTCAAAAGGGTAGAGAACCCATGGAGGGACATTTTATGACAACTTACCATTTCATTGGCATCAAGGGAACGGGTATGAGTGCATTAGCTCATATTCTATATGATACTGGAGAAAAAGTTCAAGGCTCAGATGTTGAGAAAGAATTTTTCACAGAAAGTGCTTTAAGAGAAAAAGACATAACTATTTTACCTTTTTCAAAAGATAATATAAAAGAAGGATTAACCATTATTGCAGGTAATGCCTTTAATGATGATCATGAAGAAATTGTTGAGGCCAAAAGACTTGGCTTACCCATTCACCGGTATCACAATTTTTTAGGGGAGTGGCTAAAAAACCATAAGAGTGTTGCGGTAACAGGTTCACATGGAAAAACTTCAACAACAGGTTTGTTAGCACATGTTCTTCATCAAACACGACCGATTTCATATTTAATAGGTGATGGGACTGGTTTAGGGCATGAGGACAGTGATTATTTTGTCTTTGAAGCCTGTGAATATAAACGAAACTTTTTGGCTTATGCCCCAGATTATTTAATTATCACAAATGTTGATTTTGATCATCCTGATTACTTCTCTAGTATTGATGATGTTTTTTCAGCATTCCAAGAAATGGCAGAACAAGTAAAATCAGGTATCATTGCTTTTGGTGATGATGATTATTTGCAAAAACTTCAGGCTAAGGTTCCAGTTGTTTTTTATGGATTTAATGATACCAATGATTTTCAAGCTAAGAATGTGACTGAAATTGATGAGGGTACACAATTTGATGTATACGTTCGTAATGACTATTATGATACATTTACTATCCCGATGTACGGGAACCATAATGTTTTGAATGCATTAGCTGTGATCGCGCTGTGTCATTATGAAGATATAACAGCAGAAGATATGAAAGCTTTAGCAACTTTTTCTGGTGTGAAAAGACGTTTTTCAGAACGCAAATTAAACAATCAGATTATTATAGATGATTATGCACATCATCCTAAAGAAATTGAAGTGACGATAGAGTCCATTCGTAAAAAATATCCGAACCGTAAAATAACAGCCATCTTTCAACCCCATACGTATACGAGAACAAAGATATTTCTCAATGAATTTGCTGATGCTTTAAAATTGGCAGATGAAGTCTTTTTATGTGATATATTTGGTTCAGCACGTGAAGCGGACAAAAAAATCACGATCGATGATTTGTTAGTCTTGATCCCAAATAGTAAGCTTCTCAAGCTGGACTCCACAGAGGTGTTACAAGTCAATCATGATGGTGTGTTAGTTTTCATGGGAGCTGGAGATATTCAAAAGTACGGGAAAGCATACGAAAGAACAATACAGTTATTAGAATAAATTGTCGATGCAAAAGCATGCTATAAGAGAGCTTTATTTAAAAGTATGTTTATGTGAATGTAAAAAGGGTAATTAAGAATATACCATCAATAGTAACTACATATAAAAGGAGTTGAGGTATCTGATGGAGAATCTTCTTTATATTGCAGCAATTATTTTCGCACTCGCTTTTGTTGCATTAGTTGTTTATTTAATCAAAGTACTGAAAGAAACGGAACGAACGATGAACGGTGTAGCTAATACACTGGAAGGGCTAGAAAATCAACTAGAGGGAATTACAACAGAAACAACACTATTGTTAAATCGGACCAACGCTTTAGCAGATGACATAAACAATAAGACACAGAAACTTAACGGATTGTTTGATAGTGTTGGTGGTTTAGGAACGACGATTACCAGCTTTAATGAATCGTTGAAACAGGTGTCACATTCCATCACTAGTTTGGCATCTGAAAACAAGGAAGAAGCAGCTCAAGTGGTTAAATGGGGCACAGTGATTATGGATTTATTAGGTAAAAGAAAGAGGCTTTAACTAAGGAAGATTAATAAAATTTTACTAGGAGGAATTAGGATATGCCAAAAAACAATCAAGATATTAATGCAAAAGATTTTCTGATCGGTTCATTGGTAGGGACTGTAGTCGGAGCATCATTAGCACTTTTATTCGCACCGAAATCGGGTAAAGAGCTTCGTGGAGATATAAACAAGGGCGCTCATGAGTTAAAGGATAAAGCATATGAATTGAAAGACGTTGCCTATGAAAAATCAGGTGAATTAAAAGAGTATGCAAAAGAGCAAGCAGGTCATTTACAAGAAATAGTGAGTGATAAAAAATCAGAATTTGATAAAAAGTACCAAGAAACGAAGCAAATTTTAAAAGAGAAAGCAAGCGAAGCTAAAGATGAACTAGAATCCCAAGTAGCTGATGCAGAAGAGAAAGCAGAAGACGTTAAGAAAACAGCAGAGAAAAAAGCTCAAGCAACAAAAAAGGCTGCAGAAGATGTTAAAGATGCAGTGGAAGATGCGGCAGAAGACGTTAAGAAAAAATAAAATACAAAAAGAACCTCAAATATTGGGGTTCTTTTTTTTCATGAAGTCATTCATATTAGAGTTCGATTAACGATAAAAGGCTATCAAATTAAAAGAAAATACAAAATATTTAAACAATGTAGTGACAAGAGCAAGATAATTAGCTATAATGATTGCTAATTATTCTTTAAGTTATCATGAAAATTAGCTTTCCGTAATCTTATTAAAGGACGATGTAGATTTTATTTTGATGAGAGGTACCAAAAAAGAAGGGTAGGGGGAAAAATGAGTAAACCAAATTTACAGCAATTTAGAGAAGAGTTAGATCAAGTGAACTTAGAACTTTTAGAGTTGATCAACAAACGGGGAGAGATTGTTAAAAAAACCGCCCAAGCAAAAGGAAATCATGGGGCTGACAAAAAATATGATCCAGTGCGTGAACGCGATATGTTAGAGATGATAAAAAAGAAAAATGAGGGTCCATTTAAGAATGCAACAATCATCCACCTTTTTAAAGAAATTTTTAAAGCAGGTCTAGAGCTTCAAGAAAAGGATCACAGTAAAGACTTACTCGTGTCTAGAAAGCGGAAAAATGAAAATACAATCATTGATATTAATGGCGCTAAATTCGGTGATGGTGACCCCCATTACATTTTTGGCCCATGTGCTGTAGAAACGTATGATCAAGTCGCAAAAGTAGCTCAAGAAATTAAAAATAAGGGGCTAAAAATTATTCGTGGTGGTGCATTTAAGCCTAGAACCTCTCCATATGATTTTCAAGGGCTGGGCTTTGATGGCTTGAAGATTTTAAAAGAGATAGCTGACGAATATGGTTTAGCTGTTGTCAGCGAAGTAGTCAGTCCTCAAGACGTTGAAAAAGCAGCGGAATATTTAGACGTTATTCAAATCGGTGCTCGTAATATGCAAAACTTTGAATTATTAAAAGCTGCGGGAGAGGTCAATAAACCAATTGTCTTAAAGCGGGGTATGTCCGCAACTGTTTCTGATTTCATCAACGCAGCGGAGTATATTCACTCACGAGGTAATGGTAATATTATTCTCTGTGAACGTGGCATTCGAACTTACGAGACATCGACTAGAAACACGCTAGATATCACCTCTGTTCCAATTTTAAAACAGGAAACACACTTACCAGTGATGGTAGATGTCACGCACTCAACTGGTCGTCGAGATCTGTTGATTCCAGCTGCGAAGGCAGCTATTGCCATCGGTGCTGATGGAATTATGGCTGAAGTTCATCCAGATCCAGCTGTCGCCTTATCAGATGCACAACAACAAATGGATTTTGATCAATTCGATCAATTTTTTGAAGAAATTGTTGAGAAAAATAAGTAAAAGGAACCCCGTCTACTCCT
>Ga0209487_1001163_pt1 | contig 22653 bp, 17 predicted proteins | sample Poulit2012_FD_187524 | JGI IMG/M metagenome (GOLD analysis project Ga0209487, IMG submission 187524) | Agricultural soil microbial communities from Georgia to study Nitrogen management - Poultry litter 2012 (SPAdes) (version 2) | ecosystem: Environmental > Terrestrial > Soil > Agricultural land...
GGGCATAGGAGGCGACGTTGACGATCGTGACCGCCTCGGCGCGGCCGTCCCGGACGGCCACCTCGGCGGTGATGAGTCCGATGGGGGTGTCCAGGCGCACCGTCGTCACCGGTGAGGTCACGGCCACCATGCCCGTTTCGACGAGCACCGTGGCCACAGCGATGGTGCCGGCACCGCACATCGGCAGCACCCCGGTCACCTCGATGAACAGCACTCCCCAGTCCGCATCGGAACGGGTCGGCGGCTGCAGGATGGCCCCGGACAGCCAGCCGTGCCCGCGCGGTTCGCACATGAGGAAGGTGCGCAGGTCATCGGAGTGCTCGATGAACCACTCGCGCCGCTCGGCCATCGTCTCTCCGGGCAGCGCCGCCACTCCCCCGGTGACCACGCGCACGGGCAGTCCTTCGGTGTGGGCTTCGACGGTCTGGATGAGGCGATTCGCGCGCATGCTCTCAGCCCTCCGCGCCGTCCTTCGACAGCATCACCCGGTAGCCGAGCCTCGACTCGTAGCCGTGGATCTCACGAGTGTCCAGAGCCGACATGAAGTCGAGCACCTCGGCGGTGATGATCTGGCCGGGCACGAGCACCGGGAAGCCCGGCGGGTACGGGGTGACGAACCCGGCCGAGACCGGCCGCTCGCCGTTGTCGATGCGGCGGCGCAGTTCGTGCGGGAGGACGTGCTCGGTGTTCTGCCGCCGCAGGCCCGCATAGTAGGCCGTGCGCAGATCGCCGTCGGGAAGCCGCTTGGACGGATCGTCGGCGGGCGCCTCGGCGGCGTAGTCCGGGGCGAAGGCGCTGAAGTCCGGCAGCGGCGGCATCACCGCGGCCGGCTCGCTCAGGGCGTCGGGTTCGTGTGCCTCGTGCGGATCGTTGAACATCCCCGCGAGTTTGACGAGCACCTCGATGAGGTAGGCCACGGCCGACCGCGAGGTGCCGATGTTCGTCATGAACAGCACGGTGTTCCTGCTCGTCTTGTTCACCTGGATGCCGTAGCGGTCCATGAGATGGTCGTGCTTGAACGTGTCCCCGTCGACGCCGGTGCCGGAGATCTCGACGGTGATGCGGCTGGGATCGACGACGAATTCGTCCGTGACCCACGCGTTCCACATCGTCGACAGTCCGTCGCGCAGCGGCATGGTCCGGTCGGTGATCCGGTATTCCTCGGGGATCAGATCCGCGGCGGTGAGCACCTTGAACGTCTTCTTCAGCAGCGGGTGCCGCGCGATCGCCGAGGACAGGCTCATCGCCAGGTCGAGCTGCTTCTGCACGAGTGCGAAGCCCTCCATCTCGACCTGCCTGCGGCCGAGGTCGAGGGAGGCCAGGATCTGGTAGTTCGGAGACGTCGAGGTGTGCGTCATATACGCCTCGTGGAAGGCTTCCTCGGCGCCGAAGGAGAACTCCTGGTCGAAGACGTGGATCATCGATCCCTGCCGCAGCGCCGTCAGCGTCTTGTGCGTCGACTGTGTCGCATACACCCGGATGCTCGCGTCCGGCGGCGGCAGCAGCTCCTCGTCCAGCCACACCTCATCGGGTGCCGGCCGACCGGTGTCGGGGTCGTACAGACGCTTCTGCTGCTCCCGGAAGGCCGCGGCGTGGGCGTCGGTGGACAGGGTCTCCTCGAGGCGTTCGGCCGCGTACATGGCCGTGCGCTTGCGGGTGACGGGATGGAAGCGGGCGAAGGCGAACCAGGCCTCGTCCCACAGGAAGACGAGGTCGGGTTTGATCGCCAGGCACTCTGACATGACCTTGTACGGGTCGTAGACGATGCCGTCGAAGGTGCAGTTGGTCAGGGTGATCATCCGCACCTCGTCGAGGCGGCCGGCGGCCCGGTAGTCGAGCAGAAGCTGCTTGATCCGGTTCAGCGGCACCGCCCCGTAGAAGGCGACGTCGTTGAGCGGGTAGGCCTCGAGGTAGGCGGTGCGGGCGCCGGTGAGCATGAGCGCATGATGGTGCGACTTGTGGCAGTTGCGGTCGACCATGACCACCTCGTCGGGGGCGACGACGGCCTGGTGGACGATCTTGTTGGCTGTCGAGGTGCCGTTCGTGACGAAGTAGGTGCGTTTGGCGCCGAAGGCCCGGGCGGCCAGCAGCTGCGCCTTCTTCAGCGTGTTCACCGGGGCCAGCAGGGAGTCCAGCTCGCCCGAGGTGGCGCTGGATTCGGCGAGCAGCAGGTTGAGTCCGTAGAAGTCGACGAAGTCGCCGATCCACTTCGACCCGACCACGGAGCCGCCGCGGGAGACCGGCAGGGCGTGGAAGACCCCGGCCGGACGGCGGGCGTGTTCCCGGATCGCGTCGAAGAACGGGGTGTCGTAGAGGTGCTGGGCCCGGCGCAGCAGCGACAGGTGCAGTTCGAACTGGTCCTCACGGCGGAACACACGCCGGAACCGGTGGGTCAGCGCCCCGGCGAGGCTCTCGATGTGGGCACCGGCCATGAGGTAGAGGTCGAGTTCCGGGCGCAGGTCGGCCAGCGTATCGGCCAGGCGCAGCACCCGACGGACCGAGTTGAGCGGACTCATCGGACCCGTCGGCGATTCCTTCGCCGACCGGTGGGCGAACTCCACGGCATCGCGCAGGTCGCGGCTGAGGATCTCACGGGTCTCATCGGTGAAGCCGGGACGGATGACGCAGGCGAGCAGGTTCGGGTTCGTCAGCGCCGCGGCCACGGCATCGTCGGCGGTCGGGACGATGACGTAGTCGTAGATGAACTGGTCGGACGAGGTCCGCAGTCGGAGCAGGTCGGAGTGCAGTTCGTCGCGGCCGCCCTCGGTGGTCTCATCGACGATGAGCACCTCGAAGCGGGGGCGGGTGTCCTGCCGGTCCCTGAGTTCGGCGCGCTCGTCCTCGCTCAGGTCCTCTTCGCCGGTATCGGGCACGGTGGTTCCGCGCAGCCGATTGACCGCGCGGGTGATCATGTCATGGGCGGGTTCGAATTCGCCGTTCGAGAGCAGGTCGGTGATCTCCTCGACATAGCGCTGCCCGAACCCGCCCCAGTACAGTTCCATCGTCCTCAGCGAGCGCAGGGACCGCCACACCTCACCGTCCTCGGCGATCATCGAGAAGTCTCCGCCGCTGGCCGAGAGCCGCTTGATCGCGAACTTCAGGTACTCCCAGGCGTCCGAGCGCAGCCGCCAGGTGCTCGCCGGCATGCCCGGATCCCGTTCGAGTTCGACCGTGCGCGGCGTCGACTGGGATCCCGGACGACCTCGCCGGCCGATGGCGCCGTCGTCGGCGGTGCCGATCGCCTGCGCCGATGGATGGTCGGAGTCGATGCCGGTCATGCGTGAGCCTCCTGGCTGTCAGTCGTCGTTCGCCACCGAGGTGGCGACAGTTTCCCTGCTCGCGGGGTCAGGCGGCGGACCGCACTGATTCCGTTGTTGCACGATCATACGACCTCCCGCGGTTCGATGAGCTCGATGGGGACCACATGAGACAAAAGAATGGTAAGCATGGTGTATGGACACTTCCGCGTCGCTTTCCGCCGGCCATCTCATCGTCGAGGAGCTCGAAGCCCACGGGGTCCGCCGCACCTATCTGGTGCCGGGCGAGTCCTATCTCGACGTCATCGACGGCCTCCACGATTCGTCCATCACCCCGATCGTCTGCCGCCAGGAGGGCGGGGCCGCCTATATGGCCGTCGCCGAGGGGCGGATGACCGGTGTGCCCGGCATCGCCATGGTCACCCGCGGGCCGGGTGCGGCCAACGTCATGGTCGGCGTCCACACCGCCTATCAGGACGCCACCCCGCTGGTCGTGTTCGTCGGGCTCGTGCCCATCGACCATCGCGGCCGGGAGTCGTTCCAGGAGTTCGATCTCGACGGCTGGTTCTCCACGACGACGAAGAAGGTGCTCACCCTCGACGATCCCGACAAGGCCGCCGAGGTGGTCGTCGACGCCATGCACACCGCCGTGGCCGGCCGGCCCGGTCCCGTCGTCATCGGACTGCCCGAGGAGGTGCTGGTCCGACCCAGCGCGGCAACCGTGCTGCCGCCGCGTGTGCTCGGCTCGGCCTCGCCCTATGCCGGCGACCTCACGGAGCTGCGGGCCCGCATCACCGCCGCCGACCGCCCCGTCCTCATCATCGGCGGTGAGGACTGGTCGCCGTCGACGGCCAAGCGCATCGCCCAGTGGTCGCGTGATCGCGGCCTCGGTGTGCTCGGGACGTTCCGCGCCTATGACGGCATCGACCACGACAGCCCGAACTTCCTCGGCATCCTCGGCTACGGGGCGGCGCCGGTGGCCAAGCGGGTCCTCGACGAGGCGGACCTGCACATCTTCCTCGGCTGCGTCCGCACCGATGTCGCCACCGCCGGGTTCACGCTCGGCACCGATCAGCGCACCGTCGTCATCGGCCCCGACCCCGATGCGCATGGGCACTTCGGCCGGCTCGACCAGCACATCGTGACCTCGGTGAGCCGCTTCGCCCAGGCCCTGTTCACCGAGGACGGGTCGCGGACCTATTCGGTCTCCTCCGATGGTTCGATCGACGAGCCGCCGCTCGGAGATGCCCTGTCCGAGGCCGCCGGAGAAGCGGTGCCGCTGCCCGACTGGGTGGGCGAGGCCCGGGCCGAACTCGACGACTGGCGCCTTCCGCAGGTCGCCTCGGCCGGATCCGCCTCGGCGGGGTCGTCCGATGGCGTCGTCGATATGGATGAGGCGTTCGTCCACGTCCGGCAGCTGCTGCCCGAAGATGCGATCATCACCTATGGGGCCGGGAACTTCTCCGGCTGGGCGACCCGGTTCCTGCCCGCTCACGGGTTCCCCTCGGCGCTGGGACCGCGCAACGGATCGATGGGCTTCGGTCTGCCGGCCGCGGTCGCCGCCGGACTCGTCCACCCCGAACGGTCCGTGTTCTGCATCACCGGCGACGGTGACTTCCTGATGAACGGTCAGGAGATGGCCACCGCGGCTCAGTACGGTCTCGACATCACCGTCGTGGTCAACGACAACTCGGTCTACGGCACGATCCGCGGCCATCAGGACCGCGAATACCCGGGCCGGGCCACGGCCACGGCGTTGGAGAACCCGGACTTCGCGGCCATGGCTCGGGCCTTCGGCGGCCTCGGGATCCGGGTCGAGAGGACCGCCGACTTCCGGGACGCCTTCGAACGGGCGCTGGCACACAAGGGGCTGTCCCTCGTCCACTGTCTGACCGATCCGAGCATCCGCGGCGCCCGCCTGCCCAACCGTCCTGACTGAGGTGGCCTCATGAGAATCGACGCGATCTTCACCGACCTCGACGCCCACACCCTCGACCCCGAGCGGCCGAGGGCGAGCAGGATCGGGGTCTTCAACGGCCGGATCATCGGCTTCGACGAGGACCTCGACGGCATCAGCGCCGATCGGATCGAATCGCTGGGCGGGGCGACGGTGCTGCCGGGCTTCACCGACGCCCACTGCCACACGGCCTGGTTCGGACTCACCCTGGCCTCCGTCGACGTCACCGCGCTGCCGGGCGGCCTGCCCGACGTCTACGCGGCCTTGGAGGAGGCAGCAGCGGCGACCCCGGCCGGAGAATGGATCAACGCCACCGGGTACGCCCACCGCGACTACGACGGACAGTACCCCGACCTGACCCGCCTCGACGAGATCACCGGGGACCGTCCGCTGTTCATGCGCCAGACCTCCGGTCACGCCGCGATCGTCAACACCGAGGCGATGCGCCGGGCCGGCATCCTCGAACCCGGCTTCACCGAACCGGTCGGCGGCAAGGTCGTCACCGACCCGGCCGGCCATCCCACCGGGCTGCTCGAGGAGACCGCGCAGTCCCTCGTCCAGGACCTCATCCGGCCCTATTCGCTCGACACCCTCGTCGAGGCGATCGACCTCGCCACCGCCCACTATGCGAAGGAGGGCATCACCTCCTTCGGCGAATGCGGCATCGCCTACGGCTGGATCGGCCACTCCCCCATCGAGATCAGCGCCTATCTGCGCGCTCGGGAGGAGGGCAGGCTGCGGGCCCGGGCCCAGCTGATGCCGCAGGCCGATGGACTGCACACGATCGCGGCGAACTCGGCCGACGGGTTCGGCATCGGACTGGACGCGGGACTGCGCACCGGCCTCGGCGACGATCTCATCTCGATCGGCCCGGTGAAGTTCTTCATGGACGGGGCTCTGTCCGGTGAGACCGCGGCGCTGCGGGAGAACTACACGGGCAAGGACCATCCCGGCTATCTCCAGGCCGACGCCGAGGCGCTGCGACAGCAGATCCTCGACACCTGCGCCTCCGGCTGGTCGGTGGCCGTGCACGCGATCGGCGACGCCGCCGTCGACGCAGCCGTGGCCGATATCGTCGAAGCGCAGAAGCGGTACGGTCGCCGCCCCGTGCCCAACCGGATCGAACATGCCGGAATGGTCCACGACGAGCACCTGGCCACACTGGCCGAGGCCGGCATCGTCGTCACCCCGCAGTCGGCCTTCGCCGAGGGCATCGGCGACGGCATGAACGCCTCTCTGGGTCCGCAGCGCCGGCCGCTGCTCTACCGGGCCAAGTCCTTCCTCGACGCCGGTGTCCTGCTCGCCGGCAGCTCCGACCGGCCGTGCGCCGACGGCAATGTGCTGCGCGGCATCGAAGCCTTCGTCACCCGCGCCACCCGCGACGGCGATGTCATGGGCTCGGCCGACGAGTGCCTGAGCGCCGATGAGGCTCTGGCCGCCTATACCGTGAATGCGGCGGCCGCGATGGGACAGGGCGCGGACAAGGGCACGCTGAGCCGCGGGAAGCTCGCGGACTTCGTGGCCCTGGATGCCCATCCCGGGCAGGTGGCGGCGACCGAGATCTCGCAGATCCCCGTCCGCGCCACGGTCCTCGGCGGGGATCTCACCCACGACGCCCGCTGATCCGCCTGGGGCAGTGCGGCCTCAGCGGGAGAAGTCGAGGTCGGTGAGCACCTTCTCGAAGACGCCGAGGCCGCGTTCGAGGTCGTCCTCGGTGATGTTGATCGGCGGGACCACGTGCAGTCGGTGGTAGTTGTTGAACGGCACCACACCGTGCTCCTTGAGTGAGGCCACCACCGAGGAGACCTCGGGTGAGCCCCCGCCGTAGGGGGCCAGCGGTTCCTTCGTTTCCTTGTCCCAGACGAGTTCGATCGCCCAGAACGCGCCGGTGCCGCGGACCTCGCCGACGTGCTTCGAGTTCTCCGCGATCCGGGCCAGCCTGGGACCGATGATGGTCTCGCCGATGCGGGCGGCATGTTCGACCATGCCTTCATCGGTCATCGCGTTGATGGTGGCGACGGCGGCCGCGCAGGCCAGCGGGTGACCCGAGTAGGTCAGTCCGCCGGGGTAGACGCGTTCGGCGAAGGTCTCGAAGATCGCGTCGTTGATGACCACCCCGCCCAGCGGCACATACCCGGAGTTCACGCCCTTGGCGAAGGTGATGAGGTCGGGGACGATGTCGAAGTGCTCGAAGGCGAACCACTTGCCCGAGCGTCCGAAGCCGGCCATCACCTCATCGGCGATGAGGATGATCCCGTACTCGTCGGCCAGTGCCCGCACCCCCTGCATGTACTCGCGGCTGGGGATCATGATGCCGGCGGTGCCGGGGATGGATTCGAGGATGATCGCCGCGATCGTCGCCGGTCCCTCCAACTGGATGGTCCGCTCGAGGTGGTGCAGCGCCCGTTCGGTCTCCTCCGCCTCGGTGGCGGCATGGAACTCGGACCGGTAGAGGAAGGGACCGAAGAAGTGGACGACGCCGGCATCGCCGGTCTCGTTCTGCCACCGCCGCGGGTCGCCGGTGACGTTGACGGCCGTCTGCGTGCCGCCGTGATAGGACCGGTAGCGTGAGAGCACCTTGTTCCGGCCCGTGTGCAGCCGCGCCATACGGATGGCGTGTTCGTTCGCATCGGCTCCCCCGTTGGTGAAGAACACGCGGTCCAGCCCGGCCGGGGTGCGTTCGGTGATCAGTCGGGCGGCCTCGGAGCGGGCGGCGTTGGCCGTGGCCGGGCTGATCGTGCACAGCAGATCGGCCTGGTCCTTGATCGCCGCGACCACGGCCGGGTGCTGGTGCCCGATGTTCGCATTCACCAGCTGGGAGGAGAAGTCGAGGAACTCACGGCCCTCGCCGTCGACGACCGTCGACCCCTGCGCTCGGACCACCGTCGGAGGATCGATGAGACGCTGGGCCGACCAGGAGTGGAAGACGTGCGCGCGGTCGAGGGAATGGGCTCGGGCGGCTTCGTCCTTGAGCGCTGCGAGATCGACATCGTCTGACTGGTACACCATTGTCACCCTTTCGCCGAGGAGGGGCCGGCGGCGCAGGAGGTCCGCGCCTGTGGCCTCATCGTAGAACAGATTCGACTACAGTGACGAGCATGTCGTACCGGACGATCGCCACCAGCGTCGAGGCCGAGATCGAGATCAAGAAGTCCCGCTTCCTCGCCCGCCTCTCCCCCGCCGCCGACGAGGCCGAGGCCCGCGAGGTCATCGCCGACTGTCGGGCCGAGCATCCGAAGGCCCGACACCACTGTTCGGCGTTCGTCCTCGACCCGGAATCGCGCACGCAGCGCTTCAGCGATGACGGGGAGCCGGCAGGCACGGCCGGTGCCCCGATCCTCGACGTCGTCACCGGTCACGAACTCACCTACGTCGTCGCGGTCGTGACGAGGTACTTCGGGGGCACTCTGCTGGGCGCGGGAGGACTCGTGCGCGCCTACGGTCAGGCCACCTCGGCGGCGGTGGATCGGGCGCGGATCATCACGCGCAGGCAACGCGTGCCGGTGCACGCGCTCGTCGATTACGCCCAGGCCAATGCGCTGGAGCGGGCGGCCGGGAATCGGGGCTGGATCACGCGAGCCGACTACGGCGGTGAGGTGGGGCTCGACCTCCTCGTTCCCGTCGCCGAGGTGGACGAGGCCCTGGCGACGTACGCCGACCTCACCGCCGGCCGGGCGGCCCCGGCCGTCGGTGAGGTCGAATGGGTGTGAGTCGCAGATGCGACCGGGCAGCGGGTCCGCTGCTCAGTCGAGAGTGGCGATCTTGGCCACCTGGGCGTTGGTGAGCATGACGAGATCCTCCGGACGGATCTCGATCTCGAGGCCGCGGCGGCCGGCGGAGACGAACACGCACGCATGCTCGAGCGCTGTGCGGTCGATGACCACGGGCACGGCATGACGCTGCCCGAAGGGGGAGACTCCCCCGACGGGATAGCCGGTACGGCGCTCGGTCTCGGCCACGCCGGACAGCTGCGCCTTCTTCGCCCCCCGCGCCGAGGCAAGCCCCTTGAGATCGAGCTGACCGGAGACCGGCACGAGCGCGGTCACGGGTGCGCCGTCGACCTGGATCATCAGGGTCTTGAACACCTGGTCGGAGCTGACGCCGAGCTTGTCGGCGGCCTCCGAGCCGTAGCGGCGGGCGGCCGGATCGTGATCGAAGCTGCGCAGGCTGTAGTCGATGCCTGCCAGGTTGAGCACTCGAACGGCCGGGGTCGCCGCTGCTGTCGGTTTGGATGCAACTGTCATAAGGGGTAGTGCCTCCTGCCCGCAGGTCCGCGGGAGACTTTGGGCGCTGCCGCCCGGGACCGTCGATGATCCTGTGCTCCCGCGTCGATACGGACGGAATTGTTGTATCGATGCTGATGGATTACCCGCCCAGAATAGGCGACGCGTCGGGGCGAGCGCCAATCACCGCCGCGCAAAATGACTTGCCGGTAGCCTTCTCGCCCGCGTGCGCGCGGCTGTCCTCAGCCCCAACCGAGTTCGTGCAGACGTTCGTCGTCGATGCCGTAGAAGTGGGCGATCTCGTGGACGATGGTGATGACGATCTCCTCGCGCAGGTGGTCGCGGTCCTCGGCGAAGTCGATGAGGTTGTCACGGTAGATGAAGATGTTGTCGGGCAGCTCGAGACCCGAGATGCCGCGTTCGCCGATCGGAGTTCCCTCGTAGAGGCCGAGCAGATGCCGGTCCCCGCTCTCCGGCCGGTCCTCGACGAACAGGGCGACATTGTCCAGCTGCTCTGTCACCCCCGCAGGCAGCAGGTCGAGGGCCTCATCGAGGATCGCCTCGAACTCGTCATCGCTCAGGGACTCCATGCCCTCCACTCTAGTCCGATCACAGTTCCGGACGTGGGCCGGCGGCGCACCGAGAACATGCCCGAGACCTGTGACCGAGGACACTCGGTTTCGTTTTGCATTCGTCGAATCGGGTGGGATAAGCTTAACGTCGTTGCCCACGGGGAATCCGAGGACAAACTAGGCCCCCATCGTCTAGAGGCCTAGGACACCGCCCTTTCACGGCGGCGACACGGGTTCGAATCCCGTTGGGGGTACGGTGTAGGATTGAGAGATCTGAAACCACAACAGCAAGGCCCTGTGGCGCAGTTGGTTAGCGCGCCGCCCTGTCACGGCGGAGGTCGCGGGTTCGAGTCCCGTCAGGGTCGCGGAGCATAAGGCTCTTCTTCGGAAGAGCCTTTGTTTCTCTCGGCACACGTGCAGTGTGTCGGCGACCAGGCTCTGTAGCTCAGTTGGTAGAGCGTTCGACTGAAAATCGAAAGGTCACCGGATCGACGCCGGTCGGAGCCACCAGCAAGACCCCCGCCCCGGCGGGGGTCTTCGCGTATCCGGAGTGCGCCTCAACCTGATCGCAACCTCCATTCGACAAGGGACCTGGCCTGATACCGTGGCTCGGCATGATCCACGAACAGGCCCGCCGATCACCGGACACGCGCACCGATCGGACTCAGCCGTCGAACCCGGCAGATCGCATCGTCTCCATCGACGTCATCCGCGGAGTCGCATTGCAGGCAACCTGCTGATCAACACCGCTATTTCCTGTCTCAGGCCGGCCAGTCGGAGGATCCCGTCGGCACGGACGCGGTGATCTGGCAGCTCGTCGACGATGTCGCCCTGGGCAGATTCCATTTCGTCTTCGCTTTCCTCTTCGGCACCAGCGTCTACATCTTTCTCACGCGGCTGCGCGCGAAGGACCGATCGACATGGGTCTACGTCCGCCGGATGGTCATCCTCGTCATCGCAGGACTCATCAACTCGAGCTTAGGCGGCATCGACGTGCTCGCCTCCTACGGTGTCCTCGCGCTCGTGCTTCTGCCGCTGACGTTCCTGCCGAGGCGGCCCTTCGCGATTCTCGGCATCCTGGCCGCGATCGTCCCCGATGTGCTGCATCTGGTCACCGGCGTCGGCGGAGTCGACCTCCACCTTCCTCCCCTGCTGTTGCCGCTGCTGTCCTTTGCTCGGACCCTCGGACACATGGTGATCGGATTCCGGCTGGCCGAACTCGGCCTGTATTCCGCAGCGGCACGCGTCCCCGTCACCGGCATCTTCGCCCTCAGCTTCATCGGCTCCGTTCCGCTCTGGCTCTGGGTCAACGCCGCCGGCATCGGATCGACTGACGCTCACGACATCGCCTTCCGCACCGCAATGGTCCCCGGTTTCATGTACGTGACCGGTCTGATCCTTCTCCTGCGCACCCGCCTCGGAGCGACATGCCTGTCCTTCCTGCGCCTGTACGGTCGGATGGCCTTTTCGAACTATCTGGGTCAGACCGTCATCTGCGTCCTCACTCTGCCGCCGCTGGCCTCGGCCGGTCACGTCTCCGCCCCGGCGGCTCTCGGGATCTGGGCAGTCATCATCATCGTCCAATGCGCCCTGTCGACGGTCTGGCTGCATTTCTTCCGCTACGGCCACCTCGAGTGGCTGTGGCGGTGCGGGACCTACTGGGAACTCACGCCTCTCCGTTCGCCCGAGGCCGATCCGTCATGATCACACGTCGCACCGCCCCTTGATTTCACCGGCCACTGGAGTAGGTTGAAAGGGAGTTCGATTCCATGCACCACGTCGGTGTGAGGCATGGCGAAAGGAGCACACGATGACGAACAATCCGACGATCGAGGAACTCAGCCACGAAGGCCGGACCTTCCCGCCCCCAGAGGAGTTCGCCGCCAACGCGAACGTCACCGCCGAAGAATACGACAAGGCCGCGGCCGACCGCATCGGATACTGGGAGGAGCAGGCGAAGAGGATCACCTGGGACACTCCGTTCGACACGGTCCTCGACTGGTCGGACAAGCCCTTTGCCAAGTGGTATGTCGGAGGCAGGCTCAACGCCGCCTACAACTGTGTGGACCGACACGTCGAGAACGGTCTCGGCGATCGTGTCGCCTACTACTTCGAAGGCGAGTCCGGAGACACCCGCACCATCACCTATTCCGATCTTCTGCGCGAGGTCTCCAAGGCCGCCAATGCGCTGACCGAGCTCGGTGTCAAGACCGGCGACCGGGTCGCGATCTACATGCCGATGATCCCCGAAACCGTCTTCGCCATGCTCGCCTGCGCCCGCCTCGGCGCTCCGCACACCGTGATCTTCGGCGGGTTCTCCGCGAGCGCGATCGCTGACCGCGTCAAGGACTGCGAAGTCGAATTCGTCATCACCGCCGACGGCGGCTACCGCAAGGGCAAGGCCTCGGGTCTGAAGTCCGTCGTCGACGAGGCCATGGTCGACTGCCCTGAGGTGCGCAACGTCCTCGTCGTCCAGCGCACCGGCCAGGACATCGACTGGCATGAGGGCCGCGACCTGTGGTGGCACGATGTCGTCGACCGCCAGTCCGAGACCCACACCCCCGAGGCCTTCGACTCCGAGCATCCGCTCTACATCATGTACTCCTCGGGCACGACCGGAAAGCCCAAGGGCATCATGCACACGACCGGCGGGTACATGGTCGGAACCTCGTTCACCCACTGGGCGGTCTTCGACATCAAGCCCGAGTCCGACGTCTTCTGGACGGCCGCGGACATCGGCTGGGTCACCGGTCACTCCTATATCGTCTACGGACCGCTGGCCAACGCCACCACCTCGGTGCTCTACGAGGGCACCCCCGACACACCCCATCGCGGGCGCTGGTGGGAGATCGTCGAGAAGTACAAGGTCTCGATCCTCTACTGCGCGCCGACGGCCATTCGCTCGTTCATGAAGTGGGGACGCGACATCCCGGCGAAATTCGATCTGTCCAGCCTGCGCCTGCTCGGCAGTGTGGGCGAACCGATCAACCCCGAAGCCTGGATGTGGTACCGCGAGCACATCGGCGGCAACCGGTGCCCGGTGGTCGACACCTGGTGGCAGACGGAGAACGGCAGCATCCTCATCAGCCCGCTGCCGGGCGCGACGGCGACCAAACCGGGTTCGGCGATGCGGGCCCTGCCGGGAATCGTCGCCGATGTCTTCGACGATGAGGGCCGATCGGTCGAACCGGGCAACGGCGGCTACCTTGTCATCAAGGAGCCCTGGCCGTCGATGCTGCGCACCCTGTGGGGCGATGAGGAACGGTACAAGAAGACCTACTGGTCGCAGTACCCCGAGGTCTACTTCGCCGGTGACGGCGCGAAGATCGACCGCGACGGCGACTTCTGGGTCCTCGGCCGCGTCGACGACGTCCTCAACGTCTCCGGTCACCGGATGTCGACCGCGGAGATCGAATCCGCTCTGGTCGCGCATCCGAAGGTCGCCGAGGCGGCCGTGGTCGGCGCCCGCGACGAGACGACCGGACAGGCCATCGAGGCCTTCGTGATCCTCCGCGAAAGCGCCGCCGACGGCGGAAACGACGTCGTGGACGAGCTGCGGGGCCATGTGCGCAGCGCGATCGGGCCGATCGCGACACCGAGGTCGGTCATGCTCGTTCCCGATCTGCCGAAGACCCGATCGGGCAAGATCATGCGCCGTCTGCTCAAGGACGTCGCTGAGAACCGCGAGGTCGGCGATGTCACGACGCTGGCGGACTCCTCGGTGATGGATCTCATCCAGAAGGGCATCGCCGAGAGCTGATCGGCCCGGCCCGCTTCATTCGCCGCCGCACCCTTGCGGTGACCCACGTCATACTGATGTACTGTTGAGTAACTTTCGGGTGGGTCGCCGCAGGGTGCGGCGTCCGCGTCCGAGAGCCGCTGGACTGACCTCGACTGCAAGGATGCAACGAATGAAGCGTGGAATGACGATCGACGGTGCCCGGGTGCTCATCACCGGAGCAGGCAGCGGCATCGGCAGACTCATGGCCCTCGACGCCGCGGCCCGCGGAGCCGCCGAGATCCTCATCTGGGACCTGTCCGCCGACAGCGGAGATGCTGTGCGCGATGAGATCACGGCCGTCGGCGGGCAGGCTCGGTCGTTCGAGGTCAATGTGGCGGATTCCGCCCAGGTCGAGACCGTGGCCGAGCGAACGGGACCGGTCGACATCCTCATCAACTGCGCCGGCATCGTGACCGGCAAGAAGCTCCTCGACGCCGATGCGGACGCGATCCGGCGCGTCTATGACGTCAACACGCTGGCCCTGTACTGGACGACCAAAGCGTTCCTGCCGGGAATGCTCGAACGCGACCGCGGAGCGGTGGTCACTATCGCCAGTGCTGCGGGCCTGACCGGAGTGGCCCGCCAGACCGACTACTCGGCGAGCAAATGGGCGGCCGTGGGATTCACCGAATCGCTGCGCAGCGAGCTGCGCGCCGAGGGCAGCCGCGTGGGCACCCTCGTCGTCTGCCCCTTCTACATCAACACCGGCATGTTCGACGGCGTCCGCACGAAGTTCCCCCGCCTGCTGCCGATCCTCGAGGAGACCGACGTGTCCACACGAGTGCTCAACGCCATCGAGTCCGGTCGCGAGCAGCTGGTCATGCCTCCGCTCGTGCGACTGGTGCCGGGAGTGCGCCTGCTGCCCACACGCGCCTTCGACACGGTCATGGACTTCCTCGGAGTCAACCAGACCATGGACCACTTCACCGGTCGCACCCGGCAGCCGAGCGGAGGCAGCTGAGTCCGTCGCCGCCCGCCCGGGTCCACAATGGACTCAGGGACGCACGGAAGGGAGCAGTCATGGCCACGACCGATCTGGTCCTCGAAGGAGGCGGGGCGAAGCTGCCCGGACTCATCGGCGCCCTGCAGTCCCTGACGGCGGCCGGCTATGACTTCCACCGCATCGCCGGGACCTCGGCCGGGGCGATCGTCGGGGCGCTGAGCGCGGCCGGTCTGTCCGCCGACAGACTCGCGCAGAGGGTGCTCGAACTGGACTTCTCCGAATTCGAGGACCTCTCCCCCGTCTTCCGGTTCACGCCGTGGCTGGGCAAGGTGCAGGGGCTGCTGTTCCACAAGGGCATGTACCTCGGTGACACACTCCATGACTTCCTCGCCGAAGTGCTGGACGGACAGGGGGTGCGCACCTGGGGCGACCTCAAACTGACCGATCCGGGATCGGCGATCCCGCCCGAACGCTCCTACCGGCTCGTCGTCATCGTCTCCGACGTCTCCCGGGGGCGGATGCTGCGCCTGCCCTGGGACTATGAGGACTCCCTCGGCGTCGACGCCGACAGCCAGTCCGTCGCCGAGGCGGTGTGCGCTTCGGCCGCCAGCCCCTTCTTCTTCCGCCCCCGGTCCCTGCCGGCACGGCCGAAATCGGCCGGAGGCTCCTCCGTGCTCGGTGCCGACGGCGGTCTGCTCTCGAACTTCCCCGTCGACGTCTTCGACCGCAAGGATGCCAAGCCGGCGCGGTGGCCGACGTTCGGGGTCATGCTCTCGGCCCGGCACACCCCCGCGGCGCAGTGGCGACCCAACACCACGACGTTCCAGTACGCCCGGTCGCTGCTGTCGACGATGATCAACGCCCACGACCGCAGGCACATCGCCGATCCCTCGGTGACCGAGCGGACGATCTTCGTCGACACCTCCGGCCACAGCAGCACGGATTTCGGCCTCTCGAGGGAGGCCGAACTCGATCTCATCGCCTCGGGCCGCAGCGCTGGTGAGAAGTTCCTGACCCACTGGGACTGGCAGGAGTGGAAGGACCGCTTCGACCGGAAGTGACCTATTTCGGGAAAACTCCGATCAGGCTATGATGTAGAGCACGTGCGAGATCGGCGATGAGGCCGTAGCCTGCGGAGGATCAACGTGGCTCCACCCACTCTCATCAGTTCGGTGCAGCGAGCGCTTCGTCTTCTGGAAGCCGTAGCTGCCAGCGCTGACGCCATCCCTGCGAAGAAGCTTGCGAGGCTGACCGGTCTGCCCCTGCCGACTACCTACCACCTGCTGCGTACTCTGGTATACGAAGGCTACCTGCGCAAGGCGGAGAACGGTTACGTCATCGGACCATCGGCGACGGCTTCCGGTCGTTCGCCGCTGCAATCGCTGCACCCACGGATCCAACCCGTGTTGCGCTCCCTTCGCGATGAGCTCGGCGGAGCCACCTACCTGTCGATGTATGACCATGGCGAGATCCGCCTCGTCGACATCGCCGACGGCCCGCATGCCCAGTGCGTCGACCTCTGGGTGGGAGTCCACGAAGCCGGCCACGCGACGGCGTTCGGGAAGGCCATTCTGGCGAGCTTGGATCCAGAGCTCCGGGACGACTACATCAACCGCCATGACTTGCACGACCTCACTCCGAACACCATCACGAATCGCAATGCGCTGGAACGTCGCCTCGCCGACCCGCCCGAGATCTGGTCCGACTCCGAAGAGTACCTGCTCGGCACGTACTGCTTGGCCGCCTCCATCCGCACATCCGATCTCGTGGCCTCGATTGCGGTGTCCCTTCCGACTCATCGAGGCCGGAGCGACAGTCAGGCGCATGCGCTTCACCGCGCGGCACACCGACTGAGACGGACCATTGGTGCCCCCTCTATCACCATGTGAAAACTTCGTCATTGCCCACCACGTGTCACTCGTCACATGATGATTTCCTCAGACCGAGGAGGAAACATGGAACCGGGAATTGCGCGTGAGCTGTTCAGTCAAATGGTGCTGATCCGCACCTACGAGGAAACGATCCTGCGCGAATACCACGCTGACAAGAAGCCCATCTTCGATATCGGTGCAGGACTCATCCCAGGTGAAATGCACCTGGCCGCTGGGCAGGAACCGGTAGCCGCTGGGGTGTGTGCCCACACGATTGACGCGGATGCGGTCACAGCCACTCACCGACCACATCACTTCGCCCTGTCGCACGGTGTCGATATCAACGCCATGACAGCGGAGATCTTCGGCCGTGTCGACGGCTTGGGGCGAGGGCGCGGCGGCCACATGCATCTGTTCGATCCGCAGGCGAATTTCTCCTGTTCCGGAATCGTCGGTGAGGGACTCCCCGTCGCTGTCGGTCAAGCCTTGGCCTTCAGTCGTCGGAAGACGGGCAATGTCGCAATCGCCGTTGCCGGTGAAGGCGCCGCCAACCAGGGGGCATTTCACGAGTCTCTGAACCTGGCCGCATTGTGGAAGCTTCCCGTCGTCTTCGTCATCGAGGACAACGAATGGGGAATATCAGTGCCGCGGTCTGCCTCCACCTCGGTGCCGTCCAACGCGGTTCGTGCCGCTGCATATGGAATGCCCGGAACACAGGTCGAGGACAATTCAGTCGAAGCCGTCTATGAGGAAGCCGGCAAGGCAGTCGAACGAGCCCGCGACGGCGGCGGGCCCAGCTTGATCGAGGTGCAGACCCTGCGGCTGTGGGGGCACTTCGAAGGTGATGCGCAAGGGTACCGCCCCGATCTCGAAGGCGTGCCCGGCCGTGATCCCCTCCCGACCTTCGAGAATTCCCTGCTCGCCGACGGAGTCCTCGACGATGCGCAGATCCAGTCGATCAAGGATGAGGCGACTCGACGCGTCGAAGACGCTGTCACCTACGCGAAGTCGAGCCCGGAACCAGACCCCGCAAGAGTCGGCGACTACGTCTTCGCCTGAGCAAAGGAGCACTCTGATGACTGCAACAACACCAACAACCCGTCGACTCAGCACGGCAAAGGCCACCGTCGAGGCGATCGCCAGAGAGATGGAAGCCGATGACGACGTCTTCGTCATGGGCGAAGACGTCGGTCCCTATGGGGGAATCTTCTCATCCACGACGGGCCTGTTGGACCGCTTCGGTCCACAGCGCGTCATCGACACACCGATCTCTGAGACCGGCTTCATCGGGGCCGCGATCGGGGCAGCCACCGAGGGCATGCGTCCGATCGTCGAGCTGATGTTCGTCGACTTCTTCGGCGTGTGCATGGACCAGATCTACAATCACATGGCCAAAATCCACTACGAGTCCGGCGGGAATGTCAAAGTCCCCATCGTTTTGAGCACAGCGGTCGGGGGCGGCTACTCCGATGGCGCACAGCACTCTCAGTGTCTGTGGGGGACCTTCGCCCACCTGCCCGGCATGAAGGTGGTTGTTCCCAGCAATCCCGCGGACGCCGCTGGCTTGATGACGGCAGCGATACGCGATGACAACCCGGTGGTCTTCATGTTCCACAAGGGAATCCAAGGCCTTCCTTGGATGGCGAAGAATCGGCGTGCGATCGGCCCCGTCCCCGAAGGCGACCACGTTGTGGAGATCGGACGTGCGGCAGTTCCGCGCGAGGGCACCGACGTCACAGTGATCACTCTCTCGCTGTCTGTGCACCACGCCTTGGACGCAGCCGAAGAATTGGCCGAAGAGGGCATCGACGCAGAGGTCATCGATCTGCGCAGCCTTGTGCCTTTGGACACTGAGGCGATTGTCCGATCGGTGTCCAAGACCGGTCGGCTGGTCATCGTCGACGAGGACTATCAGTCTTTCGGGCTCACAGGAGAGATCACAGCTCGGATCGTCGAACATGATCCCTCCATGCTGCGCTCGCCAGTGTCACGGGTTGCGAATCCGGACGTTCCGATTCCGTACGCACGTCCGCTCGAATATGCCGCCCTGCCGAACGTGGGCAGAATCAAAGACGCAATCCGCAGGCAGGTGCAGAAATGACCGAGGTGCGATTTCCGCAGCTGTCGGAGACGACGGACGCAGAGGGAACTGTTGCAACATGGTTCGCCGAGGACGGGGACCACGTCGACGAGGGGCAGCTCATCGCTGAGGTCGCTGTGGACAAGGTCGACGCGGAGGTGACTGCACCAGCGGCGGGCACGGTCGAGCACCGAGCCGACGAGGGCGACGTGATCAAGCAGGGCTCGGTGATCGCTGTCATCACATGAGTCGTTGAATTCGTTCGGCCCATAGCCCGCACGCGATCGACGTGCAAGAATGAGGGCCCGATCCTGACGACGAGCGAAGGAGAGATCATGAGCGAGTTCGAATCGGACATGACCGACCGGCCGGACGAGGATCCCATCCTCGACGCCCCCGAGGTCGACGAGCCGACGGCCGCTGAACTGGACGACCCGGAGCTCAATGCCGCCGAGGTCGAAGCCGAACAGGTCGAGACCGACATCGACGATGACGAACCGGGCGAACCGGACGTCGAGCCCGGGGCCCACGGCCCCGAGGGCACAGGTGTCGAGGGCGCCGACGATGTGCTCCTCGAAGGGGCCGACCAGGATGACGAGAACGATGAGCCCGATCTCTCGGACGAGTTCAACACCGACCAGTCACCGGCGGCGGAACAGGGGAATCGAGTCGGCGACGAGATGGTCTCCGAAGGCGATGACGACTTCGAGGTCTCCGAGCTCGACGGGGACGACCTCAACGTCGATGCCCTGGCCGATGACGGGACCGAAGAGGTCTCGGTCATCGACGGCATGCCGGAGGTCATCGACGACTCCTATGAGGAGGACTGACCACCGCTCGGATCACCGACCGCCCGGTAGGACAGCACACCCGCTGTCTCTGCCGGGCGGTCGTCGTCGAGGACGGAAAGCGACTGCACCGCCGCCGACAGCGCCGAGCGGTGAAGCAGCGAACCGGTGCTGATCCGCGCGACTCCGGCCGCGGCGAGTACGGACTGGAAGAGTGTGGGACCGGTTAGGACGTTGACCGGCAGCGGACTGGCTTCGACGATCGCAGCGATTCCCGCCTGATCGTGGACCCCGGGAACGAAGATCCCGTCGGCACCGGCCCGAGCATAGGCATCGAGGTTCGCCCCGCCGCCGTGATCCCGGCCGGGGCGGTGGCCCGACGCCTTCCGCCCATGGCCTAAGGTGGTCTGCGGGAGAGTCCGTGACGAGGCGAGGGGGAGTTCGTGGCCGACACGACAGAGAGCACCGAGGCGGCCGATCGGCTCGAATCCGCGCTCACCGGCAGAATCGACCCGCACACCCTCGATGAGATCGCCTCCCTGGCCCGGCAGGTGCCGCGGGCCGAGATCGGTCGGCTCGTCCACACCTCGACTCCGCTGCAGTCCGCGATGCTCTTCCGGGTCCTGACGAAGGCCGAAGCCCTCGACGTCTTCGAGGACCTGCCGCCGGCCTACCAGGCCGAACTCATCGGCAACCTCCGCGAACCCGAGGTCGCCGACATCGTCGAGGGACTCGACCCCGATGACCGTGCCGAGCTCTTCGGCGAACTGCCCGCGAGCGTGGCCAGTCGACTGATGAAGGGGCTGACGGCCCAGGAGCGGGCGATGACCTCCGCGGTCCTCGGCTACCCGAAGTCCGCGATCGGCCGGTACATGTCGCCCGAGGTCCTCGCTCTGCACGAGGACTGGACCGCCGCCAGGGCGATGGAGGTCGTGCGCGCCCGCATCGACGGCCCCGAGACCGTCTATCTCCTGCCCGTGGTCGGCCCCGGCCGGGTGCTGCGCGGAGTGGTGTCCCTGCGCAACCTCATCGCCGTCGATCCCGACACCATCGTCGAGGACATGGTCCGCGACTCGATCAGCACCCATGCGCTGACCGACCGTGAGCAGGCGGCACGCGAGTTCCTGTCCCACCGGCTCATCGCGATGCCGGTCACCGACCAGGAGGAGCGCCTCGTCGGAATTCTGACCATGGACGACGTCCTCGACATCATGGACGAGGAGGATGCCGAGGACATCGCGCGCGGTTCCGGTACGGAACCGCTGGACCGGTCGTATCTGTCCTCGACGATCCTGCGTCTGGTCCGCAGCCGGATCGTGTGGCTGCTCGTCCTCGCCGTGTCCGCGATCCTGACCGTCCAGGTCCTCGAAGTCTATGAGGACCGCCTCGACCAGGTCGTCGTCCTCGCCCTGTTCATCCCCCTGCTGACCGGCACCGGCGGCAACACCGGCAACCAGGCCGCGACCACGGTGACCCGGGCCCTGGCCGTGGGCGAGGTGCGCATCCGCGACCTCGGACGGGTGATCTGGCGGGAGCTGCGCGTCGGGGCCGTCCTCGGCTCCGTGCTCGGCAGCCTCGGCTTCGTCATCGCCGGCCTCGTCTACAGTTGGCCGATCGGCCTGGTCATCGGGTTGACCCTGTTGTCGGTGTGCATGATGGCCGCCACCGTGGGCGGGCTGATGCCCATCATCGCGAAGAGGGTCGGCGCGGATCCGGCCGTGTTCTCGAACCCGTTCATCTCCACGTTCTGCGATGCCACGGGCCTCATCATCTACTTCACGATCGCGACCACGGTGCTCGGGCTGCGCTGAGACCCGACGGCGGTCGACGCCGTGGCCGTCGGTTCAGGCCGACCACGCCTCCCACAGAGCGGCGTACCGGCCGCCGGCGGCGACGAGTTCGTCGTGGGCGCCCTCTTCGATCACCTGCCCGTGCTCCATGACGAGGATCCGGTCGGCCTTCTCGGCCTGGCTGAGCCGGTGGGCGACGATGAGGGCGCCGCGGCCGGTCAGAGCCGACTCCGCGGAGGCCTCGAGGACATGGGCCCCGGCCGATCCCGCCTCGGCGGTCGCCTCATCGAGGATCGCGAAGTCCGGGTCGGCGAGGACGAGCCTGGCCAAGGCGATCGTCTGCTCCTGCACCGCCGACAACCGGGTCCCGCCCTCCCCGATCCAGGCGTCCAGACCCTTCGGCAGCGAGTGCGCCCATCCGGCTCCGACCGTGTCCAGTGCGGCGAGGACCGCAGCATCGTCGGCGCTCGGTTTCGGCAGGGCCACGTTCTCGCGCAGGGTTCCGGAGAAGGTGTGGACCTCCTGGGCGACCATGGCGATGTGGCCCCGCAGTTCGGATTCGTCCACCGAGGTCAGCTCCACCGTCCCCGCCGAGGCGGCCGGCCAGCCGGCGAGCGCGGCGTGGCCGGATCCCGGTGCGGACAGTCCCGCCGCGATCCGGGCCAGGGTCGTTTTGCCGGCCCCCGTGGTGCCGACGACGGCGATGTGCTCACCGGGGTCGATGCGCAGGCTGACGCCTCTGAGCACATGGTTGTCCGAGTCCGGGTCGGCCTCGTAGCTGAACCACAGGTTCTCGAGCACCAGACTCGGGCGGTCCGGGGCCGGAGCGGTCGACCGCTGCGGGGCCGCCTTCGCCTCGTCGATGACTCCGACCATGCGCGTCAGCGATGCGCCGGCCGATTGGATCTGGTCGAAGAGCCCGACGAGGGCGCCGATGGGGTTGAACAGGCGGTGGAAGACCAGGGCCGCGGTGGTCACGGCTCCGGCGGTGGACTCGCCGAACCACACGAGGGCGAAGCCGGCGACCAGCAGCAGGGAGAGCACGACGGCCTCGGCGCGGTTGTTGCGGCCGAAGGCGCGGGTGACGAATCGGAACACGTCGATCGACAGATCCCGGGCCTGGCCGGAGGCGGCGTCGATGCGGTGCAGCTCCCCGGCCTCCGCGCGGTAGGCGCGCAGGGTCGCGGCCCCGGTCAGACCGCCCAGCAGCCGACCCGCGCGCCGTCCGAAGGCCGCGCGCTCTTCCCTGTAGATAGGTTCTGACCTCGGCAGATACCAGCGCAGGGTGAGCCAGTACATCGGCAGGGCGACGAGGCCGACGATGCCCAGCCGCCAATCGATGGCGGCCAGTCCCGCGGCGGAGACGATGACGACGAGCAGTGATTCGACGA